>ERZ1026846.2131-NODE-2131-length-11086-cov-20.045961_pt1 | contig 11086 bp, 8 predicted proteins | sample MGYA00380153_ERZ1026846 | MGnify/ENA primary metagenome ERZ1026846 (study PRJEB33269, sample SAMEA4719789) | human gut metagenome | biome: human-associated habitat; feature: organic feature; material: feces | place: Cameroon | collected 2013-10 ... | reverse complement strand
TCCGTAGCGTACCTGTTGGCTATATGGCAGAGAAAGAGATGTTTCCTCTCGATTTATGAGAATTTTGCTGCGCAAGAATTACGTGCCCATGGTTATAATCTTTATTATTTCAATAACAAGAAGCAGGGTGAGCTGGACTTTGTGATCTATATTCAGATTTGATCCAATATAGGCTTTTATTACTTTTAAATTGACGATAACGCTGGAGAATGGTCTATATGACACGATGAAATCCACAGCTGGCTTGAGTGCCTGCTGTGGATTCTCTGGTTTTATCCTGAACTATATTAAAGTGTAAGATTCGATAATACTGTCTTACTAATCAATCGTAATGGCATCGCCTTGTAGCGGCCTGTGTTATTACCATTACTGCCACTCACGAAACTGATGTAGGTATGGGTTTTTCCCTTCACCTTCACAACACCATAATAGAACAGGCCTTTCACCTTCAGGCTTTCATCTCCACCCTCTGCTAATTCGTATTTGTTTGCCATATCTATCGTTGAATTCTCTTGTTTGTTTTACAACACGAAGATAAGTGAATTCTTCGACATGACAAAAATCCTGGGCAACTTTTTGTTGCCCAGGATCTTATAAAAGTTAAAATTATAATAGTGTTGCGGAATGAAGGAAATATAATTATTCGAAAGATGAGGCATGAACGGTAAATTCTCGTTTGCCTTCCACTAGTATCTCTTCGCCTTTCTTTTCGCCAATCCATCCATTGTCTTCTTTATCATTGCCTTCTCGAAAAGAAATGAACAATGATTTGCCAATCGAGTTCAATATCAGTTGAGGGTCGATCATATCGTAGTAGATGATAGTCTCAGAGCCATCCGATTCGCTTCGTATCTTCTCGCCGTAGGGCCTGTTCCTGTAATCATCGCCATCGGTATGTATGTAGATATATAGTGGTTTCGTGCTATGTCTTTTGTCGTGTATCGTTAGTCGATTTTTGTCGAGCACCGCACTGCTTGATTTCACGCATCGGGTGTTCAAGTATTTGTACACACCGTTAGACGTTCCGTTGCTGCCCCCTACATACCTTACGTTTTGCATACTTCGGCTGCCGCTCGACAGGCGCGCCACATTGTACCAATAGCCATATTCGGGGCTGTTGAAATCGAAGCCTTGGTTGCCCGAAACGATGGTAGCCGACCAATAGTAGCCTATCGATGGGTTGGTCACCTCATATCCGTTGTGCATACCTCCGTAGGGGAATCGTATGCTTTGGGTGGAGGTGGCAGCCGGCAGTTCGATAGACTGGTAGGTGGTGCCGTTGCCAGTGGTGCGTGTCACCAGTTTCATTTCAGGTGTCAGTTGCTTCCACAGTGAGGCGGTAGGTATAGAGAAGCCCGGAGGACAGATGCCAGCCATAGCCGAGGTCTTGTCTCCCTCTTTTATGCGATAGTAGCCACCAGGATCGTCCACAGAAGCTGCCCCTAGGTTTCGGTCGAGCATCCACACACCTTTTTCACTCTTTATCAGCTCATAGTAGTACCATCCCGTTGTGTTGGTTCGATTGATTGCCGGCTGATTGTCGGCCTTTTCCTCCCAGAATATGCCCGTGTGGTAGATGTCGTATATTATTTTGTGCTCATCTTTGGTTGTTATGGTGAATCGTCTGGTCCATACGCTTTCGTCGTTCTCGTCTGTGGCCTTGATGTTGTAGTATTTACCATCGGCTTTGGTTACCACGGTTATATCGACTCCCTCGACTCTCTCGTATTTGTCTCCGTCTTCCTTCTTAATGGTATAAGAGTAGTTGTTTTCACTACCTATGCCTAGTTGCAATCCATTGTCGCGCTCTGAGGTTCCGCCCATAGCTGCGCGTGATGTACCTTTCACCTCTTTGAGAATGAAATTGATGTAGTCTCGTCCGTTTTCACCGTCGCCTTGCAGTCCGTAGATTTTTGTTTTTCGGTCTTTTTTTAAGTTGCTACCTTTCTGCACTATCACGATGTCGCGTTTCAGTACGCCGAAAGTCACGGTAAGTCTGGTTCGCCTTATTTCTTCACTGGGATTCTTGGCGCAGGTGAAGGTCAGTTTGTAGCCTTTGCCAGCCGACGAATAGTCGATTGAAGAGATGGCTGTTCCTTCATCTTTGCTGACATTTGTCAGCCAACTGTCTGTGGGTGTGCTGAGCGAAGGCGTAATGTTTTCAGCATTTACACCGTGACCCCACATAGTGACGAAGTAAGCCTCTCCGCCACTGTATGTCTTCTCTTCGGCCTCTACCCGCACGGTGTCGCAAGTGCCTAGTTCGTAAGCCCCGTTGGATATGAGGTTGGTCACCTTGAAATTGTAGTCTTTTATCTCTACCTTGATGTTGCCTGCGGGGGCTTTCAGAGCTTCTTCTTTAGAGTTGTAGCCTTCACCTGTGGCGGTCACGGTTATCTTGTAGTGGTGGTTGCGCAGCAGGGACAGTTTGTTGCCATTCTCATCCAGAAAGTTGGCCGTGTAGTATTTCCCGTTTGCTTTGATTACTATGCGCGAGTCGACTATGCGCGAGTCGACCGTTGCAGGGGTTTCGAAAAGATAGAGTGCTTCTCCGGCGTTGGAGCTTTCGCTATCGCATTTGCCTATCATTTTGTCCAGCCCGTCTCCGGTCGGTTCGTTCGTTTTTTCGCCAGTATAGTCATAGTCCTTGGGAGCGATACTGCCTTGGTTGGCCGTTTGGGTGATTTCCCAACCCGTTATATTGAACTTATTACTTATCGAATCTGCTTTGTTCAGAGTGGCCATCGCCACATTGCGCAACAGGCTGACCGTGTTGCTCGTTCCGTTTTTCAGGTCACTCATGTTGATATGTCCCCAAAGTACGGGGGGCGATGGTATCGTATTGCTGTACACACCGTCAAGTTTCCCAATGTTGCCTTCGTTTTTCGTGGCAAGTATGTCATCGCCGTTGGCAACAATGTGAATGTCGGTTGTCGTGGCATTGACATCATTGATGGTCAGTGTGTAGCCGTTGATATTGCTAGGATCGACTTTGATATTGCTAGAATCGACTTTTCTCATTGCCACACAGTTGCCTTTGTCATCGTATTCGATGACATATAAATCGTTGACACTGATTGTCGCATCATCGGTATTGGCTCTTGTGTTCACTACGGTAGTGGCGGGAATGACCAGCTGTAGTGTCACCTTGCCGTTATCGAAATAGTCTGATCCGCTGAAAATGTCGTCTGAACAGGCAGACATCAACAGACATATCGTCAGAGCCAGTAAAATCTTTGTGTATTTGCTGTTCATCTTCTAGTTCTTCTTTTTTGTTTTGGGTTTGTGATAGTCGGGGGAGTGCCCTCATACCATTTTCCATCCTTGAAATATCCGGTGTTGTTCTTGAAGCGTTTGCCACCGAAGAGCATACCGTATTCATCGTCGCCTCCACTACTGTTTTTCACAATGACAAATTTTTCTTCTCGCCCTTTGACACACCAGAATGTCAAGGTGGAGAGTTTCCAACCATTTTCGTTTTGGGTGCTGCAGAATCCGTATAGGGTAGTACTACCATATTTTATGTACCAGTTGTTTATGTCGGACCCTTGATGGTACATTTTAAATGTTACCGGATAGATGTCGGGTTTGCTCTCGAAAAATTCGTATAGGTTGGAAGTAGGGTCGTAGACAAACCATCCTTCGCGGTTCTTGAAATCGAAGAGCGGCACTCCCGGTTCCATTTCGTACGGATATCGCTGGGCGTTATTGCCTTCGCCACTATTGAACATTATCAGTGTTTCACCATGAGTGGGATATTTGTCTTTCGCTCCTTCGATGGCGCACACTCCTTTTTGCTTTGTGGATAGTTCGAAAAGCTTCCACCCCTCGTTTTCTGGGTCGTCTTCCATTTTTACTCCCGGCCAATAACCGTGCTCCTTATTTAATCCGTCTGTGTTGAAGAAATACCACACGCTTTTGGGGATACCGTTTTCATCATTTTTATCGGTCATGCCATACTGGGTGTATAGGTATATGTAATAGGCTTGCCATTTGTTGTCGGCAAGCTTGTTGCCGGTGTTGATGTGTTCTCCACTTCCCTCTCGACTATCGTTGAGGGCAATGAAATGTATTCTATAGTCGTTCAGAGGAGGAATGACCGTAACCTTCACTTGCTTCTTCAATTCGTCGTATTCCGAATTGCTTGGAGAGACGGTGAAAGATTTTGTCCATGTATTTTTGGCCTTTCCGTCTGATTGGAGCATTATTTTTCCCTGTGAAGTTCCCGTAGGCGTTATCGTCACCTTGTCTTTGTTGGCGCTGGTGAGACTCGTTTTATCAATCGTTATTCCGCCAAGGTTGGTCTCGAACAAGACTGCATACGTAGGTTGCACTTTACCTTCCTCCGTGTTTATCTCCACTTCGAGCGGTGTGACGTTGAGGAAGGGCGTTACATTGTATTGCACGTCAATGTATTTCACGAGATTGTTGGCGTGGATGGCTACCACTGCCGTACCGGTAGTTTGCCCCTTATATTCGCCCATCGTTATCTCAGGATTGACGGTGAAGAGGATTTGTCCGCTCTGTGGTGTTGCCAGAACAAGAGGTTTATCGCCGATTTTGGTTTTACTCACGCATTCCACCGTTACCTTTTTGGCGTTTGTTTTATATCCGATAGAGTCGTTGTATTGTGAGGTGACGAGTATCTGTTGGCCGGTTTTCTTGTCGTGGTCAAAGTTGCTGTCGTCGTGCTTTCCTGTGCGCGACACCCATAGCCATGTTTGGCTGAAGTCGGCATACACATCCTGCAATGTCCACTCAAAGACACTCATCTTGATCTTCATATCCATTTTACCCTTGCCAGTGACGCTGGCAATCATGTCGTAGAACGTACCTCGTTCCAAGTCGCCTCCCGATTTATTCCCTGCTTCGCCTCCCAAGGGCAGTTTGTAGGTGTGGGTGATTGTGGTCTCGGTTCCGTCGTGAGTAAGTTCTGTACCTTTAATCTCAAGATAGGTGTTTTTATACTTATTATAGTTCTCCGGAAGATAGAGGAAGTCGGTATAGCTCCATTGGTCTTTGTTGAAGTCAAATTCATTGTTGACCGTGAGCGTCTGTTCTTGTGTTCCATCGTTTCCATGTCCGTCAAACAGTCCTCCTTTGGTTACAATGTCTTTCACCGTGATTGATGTAATCTTCAACCGGTTGGATCCGAAAGAGTTTTTTGAGAAACCAGTGTCAGTGTTGTCGAAACACAACGAGAACTTCACCTTGGAGCAAACAAAGATCATGTTGGCTGTAATGGTGGCCGAGGTGTTTGGGCGCACTTCCAGCTTATTGTTATCTTCGTTATCTTTGTATTCGTATAGTAGTGGCAGCTCACCTTGCACCGGCAAATGGCCGTTGCTGAAGTCGAGCGTTTTTGCCTTTAGTTGATCTTCTGTTGTGTATATGCTTATGCCCGGAATGTTGGCCGTCAGATATATTTTGTATTCCCCTTGCTTGAGGTCGCAGTAGAACACTCGATAGTTGTTGTCGGATGAGAGTTGGTTGATGTCTATTCTGCGCACCACGGCCTTGCCATTTCCTTTTATAGGATAGGCGAAGAACCAAAGGTCGGTTATGTCTCCTTCCTTGCTCGAAATGTCAGCTTCTTTGTCCGAAATATCGTCACCGTCGGAAGTGCCTTCTCGTGTGACATTGCTGTAGGGGATATATACAGTCACGGAATGTGTCGGGCCGTCAGGTCCAAACCCGCAGTCCGAACATCCTGTTGTCATCAGTAGGATGGCTATGTTGAATAATAACAAAATATACTTTCTCATAATGGCAGTTGTCTTTTTTACAGATCGTTGTCGTTGAACACTATTCGCCATCTGTTGATTTGCAGCGACAGCACCACTTCGGCGTTGTTTCTGTCACGGCCGATAAGCAGTATGATTTGATAGTTGTTCTCACGGTCGAGATACTCCTGTAGAGACATGTCCTTGTATTTGTCTAGGCGCATCATCTCCAGGTATTTCACCAAGTCGATGTTGAACACATCCTGGTTGGTCTTTTGGTTGTGTACGACGAACCGCGACGCTTTGTCGGTGGTTAGTCTGAGGGTGGCCATCTCTGCCAATAGGGCGGTATTGGTAGGAGCGGTCTGATTATCTATAACGGCCTCTTTCATGCTGTAGGGGCGATATTCCAGCGTCGGGCAGTCTGTGAGGTTGTTGCGGTAGTCGTAGGTATGATTGGCCGCTTTTATGGCCAGTGAATAGTCGTTGGCCGTAAGAGGCTTGTCGTCCGCCGACTGTATCAACACCTTGAATCGGTTGACATCTTTTACCAGTGGGACTACAGCCAGGCTGGGTGCTGTCTCGCTGACGGTGAAATGTTCAGTGATACCGTGCCACAAGTCTTCGGGCGACTTGTCGTAGACGGTCTGTGTATCGCCGAGCTTCAGATTGAGCTGCAGCTGGTCGATGCTGTTTTCTGTGGTGGGTTGTTGGGGTGAGATGTTGTAGCACGAAGGCGTGTTGTCTGTTCCTGCCCATGCCACCAGTGTGTACGTTCCGGCTTGCAACTGGAGTGGTAGACTATAATTCCCATCGTGTTGTGTGATGTGGTCTTCAACGGTTGAAACGAACCGCCCACGGTCATCATAGATGAACAGCTTCACCCAGTTCACCTGCGATGGAAAGGCATCGGCGAACTCCATGTTGTAGTTATAGACGAAGCGCACCTCACACGGACATGGCTTCTCATCCTCGTATACGCAGGAGGACAACAGGGCAGTCAGTGCAAGACACAACACTATCATCGGATAATAAAAGCGGTTGTTATGCATAATGTTAATATTGGTGGAATGTTTTGTTCCATTGTGGGGTATCTCCTTCTTGTTGTCAGGAAGGAGATACCGAGCTTTTGTTTATATTCGTATTCTGTATTTATTGGCGGCTTATTCCAAATCTAAGTTTTGTTTAACCACACGCCATTTCTTGATGTTGACTTTCACCTGTATGGATGCTTCTGCCTTGTCGTCAGGAGTTTTTGAGTCCTCATAGGTTGGCTTGCTGTAGCCCAGCTTCTTGATGTTGTCTACTGTCAGTTCATACCAGAAGTTGCGCACCACTCCATACTTGTCTTGCTGCATAGTTGTTCCGTTTGGGTTGTGCTTAATCCATGCGGTGTAGTAGCAGACACCCTTAGTGTAAGTCTGAATATCTTTATCGATTTCAGGATCTTGGAAAGCTGTGTTGACAGTTTTTGGATCATGGTCCGTATTGGTTGCAATGGCCTTGTACAAGCGTGCACCTGCCTTACTTCTGAAGACATAGCCGTTGTATGAATAGAATGTTCCGCCTGTATTGTCTGCATCAGTGAATATGGTTTTCGTGATGAGAGGGTCTATATTTACTGTTCCAAGCTTCAGTACTGCTTCAAACATCTGGCTGTAGCTGTCTGTTCCATTTTCAGCAGCCAGTTCTGTATAATAGTCGCCTTCAGGTTTGTAATTCACTTTATAGACAACGCCGGTAGTCTGACCGTTTGACTGGGCAGCGGCTGCCATCGTGTTTTCCGGACAATAGAATTTGGCTGCGCTTGGAGCAGAGAATGTTGATGCTTCTGCTTGGATGAAGTTATCTCCAATGTAAGCTGCGTAATCTGCGTCATTCGAAGTTTTGTCATAGTTCGGATCCTGTGGGTAAGGCCATGCGTCAGTAACGCCGGCAGGTTTGTTCTGTGCAGGCGTCTCATCCTTTACAAGATACATCTTTTTATTCAAGTTAATCAGGCTGACACCTTCCAACTTGGCCGTGGCTATGGTGTTGCCTCCTACTTTTATCTCAAAGGGTTGGTTGTCGGTATTGTTGAATGTAACCTTTGAAACGGCACGTTCAACGTTTACTGTCAAGAGATTCAAGTTGGTTGCTCCTCCTTCTTGCATTTCTTTTCCAGCATCATCTACTTCTTTTTTGTTCGCTTTCTCATCGATATTTCTCGCTTCCGGGGCAGAAACATTGGTCATGAAGAAATTGCCCGATTCATAGAGTTTGGCTATGCCGGCTAAATCGCTTAAACTGAATACCGTCTTCATATCTGTAGACCCTTTGATGATAGGGCTTAATGAGCTTTGGCTGTTCCTGTAGTTTGCCAAGACGTATACCTTATAGCTGCCGGGAGTACATTTGAATGGTTTTGTAACACGAACTACTTTGTCAGCCTCGTTTGCGTCCGTTGCTGTTTTCAGTTCTGGAGTAATGACCTGCACAGCAATGTCATTCTTATCGGCCAACACCACAGTAAGGTCGTTGACGGTGTATTCTGCATCGTCACCATAAGCTTCGTCACCGGTATTACCTGTGAGGGCACGCGTGGTAGCACTGTTTGCTACAGAAATGGCAATCTGTGCGTAGGTTTTGCCTTCGCTAGTGGTTCCATCACCACCGTTTAAAGCTTCATCGTTCGATGAGCAACTGGCAGCCAACAGGGCTAGCCCCGTCAGACTACAAAAGAAAAGTTGTTTTGTTTTCATGTGTTAAGTAATTAATTAATTGATTATATATCAGAATTTCTCTTTCTCACTTCTTCCAGATTCATAGCCGCTTTCGGGTCGTTGGCCTCTGCAGCCTTTTTCCACCATACCACGGCCTCTTCTTCCTTGCCTTCTTTCCAAAGCAGACAGGCACGCGTGTTCCATGTAAACGGTTCGTTCGCCGTGTGCTGCAGGTATTTCTCAGCCTTGGTGGTGTCGTTTCGTTGCAGTGCGATTATCGCGGCGTTGAGGTTGGCTATGGAGTGGGTAGGGTGGCTGTCGGCAGCAATCATCAATGTGCGGTCTCTTTGCGCTTTGTCGTTGCCATAGAATGTGTCGGCCACGGTGTAAAACTCGTAGACGTTCAGTTCTTCGGGATGGGTCTCAACCATCTTTCGTGCTTCTTCCGGTGTCCTTTCCCGGCTGTAGTATTCCACTCTGAATATATTCTTTCTCAGCATGGGATAAACTGTGGTCAGCAGGATTCTGTAAGGTTCGCCACTGCCTATCGACTTGATGGACTCTTCCCTTTTGTCCAAATCGTTTTCTCTCTTTATGACTTCCATGATAGAACTTTTGTATGGTATCTCCATCTTGGACAGAATTTCTTTCAGTCCATCCCAGTTCTCACCACTAGGTGTTACTGTCAACAGCGAGTTGGCAAATGAATATCTTTTGCTCACGTAGCTTTTCAATGCCTGGGCGCGGCCTTCTGCCAACCACTTGTTGTGGTTCAGCGTGCCTTCGGGCGATGCATAGCCTGCGATGTCAATTCGGTTGATGACATAGACAGGGTTGTTCTCGACAGCTGTCAACACCGAATCTATCTTGTTTAGTTCTTGGCGGTTGCCATAGCGATTGGGTAGCAGGATGGTCTTGTTGACAGGGTATATCAGAAAGGCATCGCAACTCTTCGTCCTGATATCGTATTCTTTAGGACATTTCATCTCGGTCGACAGTGCCAGTTGCGGTGCATACAGCAGGTCGCCTACGGTCTGTTCGTTGTCGAGCAGCCCGCCACAGGCACACCCTACCACCTCTTCTCTAAGTATCAATCGAGCCTTGTCCATCCATGGCTGTCGGTCGATGTTGGCTTTGTATTCCACAAATCGGGTCTTATTGCCTTCCAGTGTGATGTAGGGCTTGTCGGTTGGTACGTATGAATTACCGGAACGACGGTCTTTCAAGGCTCGTGTGCGTCCGCTTATCACCACAGGTGCCAGCTCTACCGAGTGGCTGTTGTCATCGGTGCGTATGATGGGTATGATGGTACGACGGTGCTGGCTCTTGACGGTCTGTTTTCCTAGGTCGAGTGTGAACGTCAAGGCTATCTGTCCGGCTTTGAGACGTATGGTCTCGTTGTTCACCCCACAGAAGTAGCCATGGTTGTTGTCTGCCATGGTAGTGGCAGGCTGTATGTATAGGAGGACGGCTCCCAAGAGGCATTTATTTATAATGTTCATTTTCATATTTGTTTATGAGTTAACGTTACAGACAGTATATCAGACTTATAGCGGCCTTGGTTGGACCGATGTAGTTGTAGTGTGACTTTTCAACGGGCTTGCCACACTCCCGACATTCGTACTTCTTGTAGTCGACATAGAGATAGCCCACGCCCACCGACAGCTCAAAGTTCCATCGGGGTGACATTACCCATTGATAGCCATAAGACAAGCCTCCACCGGCGGCCCAGCCTTGATAACGGTTGTCGCGCAACGATGGGAACAACCCGAAAGGCAGCTTTATGCCTCCTGCATTGAATTGTCCTCCCAACGCATGGATGCCGAAGAAGTGTCCGTTGAAGGTTTCGCACGTCCAGTATCGCAGTTCGGGTTGCACGAGCCAATGTTTCAACTTCTTGGTATCTGAGAATTGCCAAGGCTGCCACCCTCCACCTATAGAAAATGAGTGCTTGTCACCCGTTGCGACTTCTATCGCCAAGTTGGGGGTTGATGTGGCAAGATAGGGTATATTTGTCTTTATGGCTACTTTCTGCGCTCTGCTAGAGAAAACAGCCAATATAGGTAAGACAGCTACTATAAGTAATTTCTTTTGTTTCATCATCCGAATCAATTTCATTTTTTGCACTTCTATTGAGAACTTGCCGGCTTATCCTTGTAACATGGTGGATGTCACCGGGTTTCCTTTTCGGCTGCAAATTTAAAAGGAAATCCAATACGATGCAAGAAAAAATTTCAAAAATCCTATATTTCTTTGTGCAAACGTTTGCATGGATTACCCGTTCTGTTTGCGCAAACAGAACGGGTAACACATGTTTATAAGTGTAATTTGCACAAATATGCGTAAAGATAATAAATTTTTTCTAAAATCACCCCGTCCCTCTTTACCATTAAAGAGGGCTCCACCTCTCACCCCGACCCTCTCACCCTCAGGGAAGAGGGAGGAAACCGCTCCTCCTCGTCGCTCGGAACCGCTACGCTCTAAGGTTGGCGGACCATCAAAGGTCTCGCCAGATTGTACGGGATGGGACCGCATGGGGATGACTGGTTATAGTTTATATCCAGGTAATTTGCTGATAACTTGCAGATTTCTTGTGGTTTTCTTGATGGTTTCGAGAAAAAAGCGTAACTTTGGCGGCAAGTTATATAAACTAAATAATAA
>ERZ1026846.2130-NODE-2130-length-11090-cov-5.062891_pt1 | contig 11090 bp, 5 predicted proteins | sample MGYA00380153_ERZ1026846 | MGnify/ENA primary metagenome ERZ1026846 (study PRJEB33269, sample SAMEA4719789) | human gut metagenome | biome: human-associated habitat; feature: organic feature; material: feces | place: Cameroon | collected 2013-10 ... | reverse complement strand
ATAATATAGAACAGTAACATTTAGTAGGTAACTTAAATAGGTTTTCTCTGAATTCTTGTTATTTAATTTGAATGGTTTACTAATGTTTAGTAGATAATTATATATCCTGTTTTGTAATATTAATATTCATGATGAGAACATACTACGTATATGTGCTGCTTGCCGCCGGAATGTTGGCCGGCTGCGGTGAGAAAAAAGATGATGCCTCCCGAAAGGAAGGAGTAGAAACTGTTTTGCCCTCACAGGCAAACGAGGTTAAGGTAATGGTGCTGAAGAAGACAGCGTTCAGCCATGAGTTGGTGAGCAACGGCAAGGTGACGGCATCACAATATGCCGACCTTTCCTTCAGGGTAACTTCTGAGCCTGTGACGCACATATATGTGAAGAACGGCGATCATGTAAGGAAAGGTCAGAAGATAGCCGAACTCGACCTGTTCACTATGAAGAACAGTCTGGAGAAAGCGGAAATTGCGCTGCGCCAGTCGGAACTGGAGATGAAGGATGTTCTGATAGGTCAGGGATACGCTTCCGACCGTATGCAGGGAATACCTGGAGATATAGTTCAACTGGCAGAGGTGAAAAGCGGTTATGCCCAGAGCCGTGCCGCATACGAGCTGGCAAAATATGAACTTGAACATGCCGTGATAACAGCACCGTTTGACGGAGTTGTGGCAAATCTTGAATCGCGCAGTTTCAACCGCCCCGACGGTTCGAAACCTTTCTGCCGTGTGATAGGAACCGGTGGCATGGAAATATCTTTCAAGGTGCTTGAAAGTGAACTTCCTCTTGTGAACAGGGGCGACATGGTAGAGGTTGCTCCGTTTGCCGGGACTGCCGGAAAATGCAGTGGGACAGTGTCGGAAATAAATCCGTTTGTAGATGAGAACGGACTGGTGAGTGTAAGGGCAAAGGTGAACGGTGGCGTGAAACTGTTTGATGGCATGAACGTGCGTGTAAGCGTGAAACGTTCCGTACCGAACCAATACGTGGTGCCGAAGACAGCCGTGGTGCTGCGTACAGGCAAGCAGGTGATATTCACCCTTAAGGACGGCAAGGCCATGTGGAACTACGTGACTACCGGGCTGGAGAACATGACCGAATATACCTTGGCACGGTGGGAGGGCGACGGCATAAAGGACGGTGCGCAGGTTATCGTAACCGGCAATGTGAACCTTGCGCATGAAGCCCCCGTGGAAGTGATACCTTAAAACCTTCCGTATTATGGTGAAATTTCTTATAAAAAGGCCGATAGCGGTACTCATGGCTTTCACCGCCTGCCTCATAGTGGGGCTGGTGACTTATTTCTCATTGCCGGTATCGCTGCTTCCCGATATAGACATACCGCAGATTACCGTGCAGGTAAGCGGCGAGAATTCCTCCGCACGCGAACTGGAGAATACGATGGTGGCTCCCGTGAGAAGGCAGCTCATGCAGGTGTCCGGGCTTAGCGAAATGAGGAGCGAGACACGCGACGGGGCGGGTATCATCCGGTTGTCGTTCGATTTCGGCACGAATACAGACCTTGCCTTCATAGAGGTGAACGAGAAGATTGATGCCGCAATGAACAGTCTGCCCAGAGATGCGGTGCGCCCGAAGGCTATAAAGGCAAGCGCCACTGATATACCTGTATTCTATCTGAACATGACCCTGAAGGATGCAGTTCCGTATCAGGAAACAAACGGTGACGCTTTTCTTGAAATGTGTACGCTGGCGGAAAATGTGGTGAAACGCCGTATAGAGCAGTTGCCTCAGGTGGCAATGGCTGATATGACCGGTGTGCCTCAGAAAATGCTCCGTATTGTGCCGGACATGGGCAGGATGGAGAGTCTTGGTATGGGCATTGCCGACCTTGAAGGTATACTCTCGTCAAACAATGTGGAGCCGGGAAGCATGCTTGTGCGTGACGGATACTATGAATACAACATCCGTTTCGCTTCCATTCTCCGTACGCCTGAGGATGTGGAGAATATATACTTCAACCGTAACGGGCTTGTCATGCAGCTTAAGGACATTTGTAGTGTCAATACCGTTACACGTAACGAAACGGGCCGTTCGCTTGCCGGAGGTAAACGTGCCGTGACTCTTGCCATCATAAAGCAGGGAGAAGAGAATATGGACAATCTGCGCAATGAGCTGAAAGAGACTACAGGTTATTTTTCAAGGATATATCCCGGCATTGAGTTCAGCATCACGCGTAATCAGACTGAACTGCTTGACTATACCATCTCAAACCTGCAGCAGAACTTTACTTTGGGATTCCTTTTCATATTCATTGTGGCGGTGTTTTTCATCGGCGATGTGCGCTCACCGCTGGTCATAGGCATAACCATGATTACGTCGGTTATCATAACCTTCTTCTTTTTCTATATATGCGGTATTTCGCTCAATGTGATCTCGCTTTCGGGACTGATTCTTGCGGTTGGTATGATGATAGACAATTCCATAATAGTGACGGAGAACGTATCACAGTATCGTGAGAAGGGATATTCGCTGAAGCGTGCGGTCGTGACGGGAACATCGGAAATGATTACCCCGATGCTGAGTTCGTCTCTCACTACCATAGCGGTGTTTGTGCCTCTGGTGTTTATGAGCGGTATAGCCGGAGCCATCTTTATGGACGAGGCGTTCTCGATAACTTCAGGACTGATGGTTTCCTATTTCACCGGTATCATGTTGCTGCCTGTACTGTATGTACTGTTATATAGTATCGGCATGAGAAAACATAATTGGTTTACTGCCAACTTCAGGAACTTGCTGAAGAACGAATGGCTTACACGTTTCTATGATGCCGGTATCGAGTGGGTATTCGCGCATAAGAAGCCGGTTATGGCGTTTGCGTTCCTGTCACTTCCGCTATGTGTACTGATGTTCAGGGTAATCGGAAAGGAACGGATGCCCAAAATCGACCAGAATGAAACGGTTGTGAGCATAGAATGGAATGAGAACATCCATGTGGATGAGAACAACAGGAGGGTAAATGCCATACTCGCCATGACCGATTCCATTGTAGAGGAGCATACGGCATACGTGGGTATGCAGGACTATCTGCTAGGTACGGAGAACGGACTCTCCGCTGCCGAGGCGAAACTTTATTTCCGCACGGCGGAACCGTCCCGGATACCCGTACTTACAGAAATGCTCGGCGACAGGTTACGCAGGGAATATCCGGCTGCCACGGTGACTTTCTCGCCGCCTGTAACCATATTCGAGAAACTCTTCGTGACAGGAGAGCCTGACCTTGTGGCTCAGTTGCGAACATCCGACCGCACTTCCACTCCCGAAGCATCCGATGTGAGAAAGATGGAAACAGACATCGCCAAGGAGACAGGCTATACGCCATACAGTACTCCGTTCCGCAGCCAGTTGAACCTGGAGGTAGACCGTAACCGTCTGCTTATATATAATGTGAGCTATGACGAAGTGGTAAGGGTGCTGCGTACAGCCTTGAAGGACAATCAGGTATCCACCTTGCGGTCATATCAGCAGTATCTGCCTGTCGGCATAGCCGGAAGGGAGATGAGCGTTAACCGTATTCTTGCCGAGACACTTGTGGAAACCAACGCTGATGTGGTTACGAAGGAAAGGAATTACATTCCTTTGCGTGAGCTGGTACGTGTCTTTTCTGACGAGGATTTGAAGGAAATCACAGCGGGACGCAATGGTGAATACATCCCCGTGAACTTCCATGAGGTGAATAATGTGCCTCAGGTGATGGATGGTGTACGCCGTGCGGTAGATAAGGACAGCCGTTGGGACGTGTCGTTCGGAGGCAGTTTCTTCTCCAACAAGAAAATGATAGGCGAACTGACCGTCATTCTGCTTATATCCGTACTGCTTATGTACTTTATCCTGTGCGCCCAGTTCGAAAGCTTCGTCCAGCCGCTTATAGTGCTTGCTGAAATCCCCATTGACATAGCTTTCGGCCTTGTACTGCTATGGGCTACAGGGCATACCATGAACCTCATGTCGGCTATCGGCATAATTGTTTCGTGCGGTATTGTGGTAAACGACTCTATCCTGAAGCTGGACTCCATAAACGAACTACGCAAGGAAGGCATGCCTCTGCTTGATGCGATACATACGGCTGGACACCGTAGACTGAGGGCTATTATCATGACCACGCTGACTACCGTGTTTGCCATGGTTCCGCTGCTGTTCACTTCCGACATGGGTTCTGAAATACAACGTCCGCTTTCGGTTGCGATGATAGGTACCATGATGGTAGGGCTTATCGTCAGTCTTTTTGTAATTCCTCTTATTTACTGGTTTATATATAGAAAACATGAAACTAAGAAAAACTAACATACTGCTTCTGTTCGCTCTCTTCTGTGTGGCAACACACGCCCAGACAGTCCTGAAGCTTGACCTTGAGAAGACCATAACAATGGCGAACGACAGTTCGCTGTCGGCTTTCCGCTTTCAGAACATGTATCTTTCCGGATATTGGGAGTACAGGAGCTATAAGGCTGCGCGACTGCCTAGTCTTAAGCTGAACATGACTCCGGCACAGTATTACAGGAACATTACTCGCCGTTATGATTCCGGACAGGATATTGATGTTTATCGTGAACAGCAGATGTTCAGTGCCGGGGCTGGACTGAATATTGCGCAGAACTTCGACCTTCTGGGCGGAACATTCTATGTGGATACGCAGCTTGATTATATGAGAAACTTCGGGGACTCAAAGTCGAGCCAGTTCTCCACTGTCCCTTTCCGCATAGGGTATCAGCAGAATTTGCTCGGGTTTAATCCTTTCCGCTGGGACAGGAAGATTGAGCCACTCAAGTTTGAGAAGATAAAGAAACAGTATCTCTATAATGCGGAGAGCGTGTCGGAAGAGGCGGTGAACTACTTCTTTTCGCTTGCCATGGCGCAGGCTGAGTACAGACTGGCTCAGGATAATGTGGCTACGACTGATACTCTTTACGCCATAGGCGAGCAGAGGCAGAAGATCGCTTCCATTTCACAGGCTGACCTTCTTACATTGAAGCTGGACAAGGTGAACGCTCGCAATACTCTGAAAAATGCGGAGATATCCCGAAAGCGTGCAATGTCGGCACTCGCCACATTCCTTAATATGGACCGCAACTCGTATATAGAGGTGGATTTGCCGGCCCGTCCGCGTCATATCGATATTCCTGCCGACCGTGCCATTGCGCTTGCTCATGAGAACAATCCTAAATACGTGGAACAGCGTCAGAACGTACTTGAGGCGGAACGCGAGGTGGACCGTACGAAAAAGGAGGCACGCTTCAATGCCAGCTTCAACGCCAGCATGGGATTCAATCAGGTGGCGGACAATATCAGTGCGGCTTACCGCAATATGCTGCAACAGGATCTGGTGTCGTTTACCGTATCGATTCCGCTCGTGGACTGGGGTGTGCGGAAGGGCAGGTACAATATGGCGAAGAACAACCTTAACGTGGTGAAGATTGCGGCCCGTCAGGAAGAAATAAGCCTGGAAGAGGATGTGATGATGACGGTAAGCGACTTCAGCGTGCAGCAGGACATGATAGCCAGCGCGGAGGAAGCGCTCGACCTTGCCGACCTTGCATACGACCAGACACGCAGGAGATTCATAATAGGCAAGGCGGACATTAACAGTCTTACGCTTGCTCTGAACCGTCAGCAGGAGGCTCGGAAAAACTATATTCAGGCGTTGCAGAATTATTGGCTGAACTACTACAAGATACGTAAGCTGACACTGCATGACTTTGAATCGGGCATGTCACTTGCTGACCGTTTCGATTTTGATAACCATTTGAGATGATCTTGTAATGAGCAACATGAAAGATAAGACCGAAGGGCGGCCTCTTGTATGGTCGTCATTTACTCTCATCGTGACATTCGTGTGTCTGTCGCTTGTAGGGCTTGCACTTGTGCCGCTGCTTCCTGTAAAACTCTCGCCATCGCATGACATGCCCGGACTTTCCGTTTCCTTCTCCATGCCAGGAAATTCCGCCAGGGTTGTGGAAACAGAAGTGACAAGCCGTCTGGAAGGGATGCTGTCGAGGGTAAGCGGGATAAAGAATATCACTTCCGTTTCCGACAACGATGGCGGTTATATCAGTATTGGGCTTGACAAGCATACGGATATGGACGCTACACGTTTTGAGGTCTCTACGCTGATAAGGCAGTTGTGGTCGCAGCTTCCTGACGGGGTGAGCTATCCCCAAATTTCCACACGGCGCAGTGACGACAAGGCTTCGCGTCCGTTTATGACCTATACGCTGAATGCTCCCGCCACTCCTGTTATAATACAGAAGTACGGTGAGGAACGTATCAAGCCCATGCTCTCGGCATTGAACGGGGTGTATAAGGTGGAACTCAGCGGTGCGACGCCTATGGAGTGGCGCATAGTGTATGACATTGTTCAGCTGGAACATATCGGAATATCGGTACATGATATTCTTTCCGCCATTGCGGAACGATATGGCAGAGAGTTCCTTGGTATATGCGAACTTGAGAGAAGTGGCGGTTCGGAGTGGATAAGGCTCGTGCGTATCACTGAAGGCGGCACTGACGGTTTCGTGCCTTCCGAAATAACCGTGAAGACGAGAGACGGAAGTATGATTCCGCTTGATCGTCTGGTAAAGGTGACACGCACCGAGCAGGAACCGACCTCTTATTATCGTATCAACGGTCTTAATTCGGTCTATCTTTCAATTACGGCATCTGAAACCGCCAACCAGCTTGCATTGGCAAAGGAGGTGAAGAAAATCATAGCCGAAGCGGAAGCCGTGATGCCTCCCGGATATGAAATCCATACCGGTTATGATGCAACCGAATATATCTCTAAGGAACTGGATACCATCTATTTCCGCACAGGCATTACCGTGTTGATACTGTTGCTTTTCGTAGCACTTATCACACGCAATATGCGTTATCTGTTTCTGATCGTTACGGGACTGACCGTAAATATTGCGGTTGCGGCAATCCTGTATTATGCACTGGGACTTGAAATCCAGCTTTATTCGCTTGCCGGTATAACAATCTCGCTGAACCTTGTGATAGACAATATCATCGTGATGACCGACCATATTCTGAGAAGACGCAATCTGAAAGCCTTCGTGTCGGTACTGGCCGCAACCCTGACTACTGTCGGTGCACTTGTCATAATCTTCTTCCTTGACGAGAAGATACGTTTGAACCTTCAGGACTTTGCAGCCGTTGTCATTGTCAATCTTGGCATTTCGCTGCTGGTGGCGCTTTTCTTCGTGCCTCCTTTGATAGAGAAAATCGGACTGGCCGCCGGCAGGCCTCGTCGCGCTCGTATGTGGGTAAAGCGCGGCGCGGTGTATTTCACACGTTTCTACCGTGGCATGATAGTACTGCTCTGCCGCTATCGTGCCATCGCTTTCATACTGCTTGTGCTTGGCTTCGGACTTCCAGTATTCATGCTTCCCAATAAGATAGAGGATGCGGAGGCCAAAGGCGGATGGGCGGAATGGTACAACAAGGTATTCGACAATACAATTTATAGAGAAGACATAAAACCGATAGTGGACAAGGCTTTGGGTGGTTCTCTCCGTCTGTTTGTGGAAAAGGTGTATGATGGCAGCTACTTCAACCGTGACGAGAGTGAGGTCGTGTTGTCTATCAATGCCACGCTTCCGAACGGCAGTACATTGGAGCAGATGAACGTGCTGATTAAGAGAATGGAGGCATATCTCAGTGAATTTAAGGAAATACGCCAGTTTCAGACTTCCGTGTACAATGCACGCAGGGCAAGTATTCAGGTATATTTCAAGAAAGAACATAGCCATACCGGATTCCCTTATGTACTGAAATCTAATGTAATCAGCAAGTCCCTCTCTCTTGGCGGTGGAAGTTGGTCTGTTTACGGACTGCAAGACCAGGGATTCAGCAATGATGTGCGTGAGTCAGCGGGAAGTTTCCGTGTAAAGATGTACGGATATAACTATGACGAATTGGAATATTGGGCAGGAGAAATGAAGAAACAGCTGCTTGCCCATCGCCGTATAAAGGAAGTGACAATAAACTCAGAGTTCTCATGGTGGAAGGATGATTATACGGAGTTCTATCTTGAGTTCGACAAACGCAAGATGGCAAAGGAAAATCTTACGGCATACGGTCTTTTTGCCGTATTGCGTCCGGTATTCATGCGAAACCAATTGGCTGGAAGTATCATTTACAACAACAGTCTGGAGTATCTTCGCCTTTCTTCCATACAGAGCAGTGACTACGATGTGTGGGCGTTTATGGCCGCTCCGTTTGTGGTGAACGGCAAGCAGTACAAGCTTTCCGATTTTGCGGTGATGGCAAAGGGACAAGCTCCGAAACAGGTGGCAAAAGAGAACCAGCAATATCGTCTATGCCTACAATATGAGTATATAGGGTCGTCAGAACAAGGAAGAAAGTTGCTGGAGAAAGACATCGAGCTTCTGAAGAAGCGTCTGCCCATGGGCTATACAGTACAAAATGAGAATGCCTATTGGAATTGGGGTAAGGATGACAATAGCCAGTATCTACTGTTACTGGTTGTCATTTCCATTATCTTCTTCATATCGGCCATTCTCTTTAATTCGCTGAGCCAGCCGCTTGCCATAATCTTCGTGATACCGGTATCGTATATTGGGGTATTCTTGACTTTCTATCTGTTCGGGCTTAATTTCGACCAGGGAGGTTTTGCGTCCTTTGTGTTGCTTTGCGGTATAACGGTGAATGCAAGTATCTATATCCTGAGCGAATATAATGCCATAAGAAGGAGCTTCCCGAAACTTTCTCCGTTGAGGGCCTATACAAAGGCATGGAATGTGAAGATTATCCCCATCTTCCTTACCGTCATGTCTACCATCCTTGGATTCGTACCGTTTATGATAGGCGACAAGACACCGTTCTGGTTTCCTCTTGCTGCAGGAACAATAGGCGGACTGGTGATGTCGGTAATCGGTATTTTCATCTATCTTCCGGTACTGAGTGTTTCAGGTATAATAAGGAAAGGATTTAGAAAAAAGAAACAGTATTAAAAGAGAAAAATATGAATGCAATAAATAAAAAATACAATCTGGTTTTTATTATGTTTATTTCCATATTGTTTTCAGGATGTGTTACTAAGTTTGACCGTTTGGAATATGCATTGGAGTTTGCTGGAGAAAACAGAAGAGAATTGGAGAAAGTGTTGGAATATTATAGGAGTGATAGTCTGAAATATCGAGCGGCATGTTTTTTGATAGAGAATATGCCGCGTTGGTATGCCTATGATGGTTGGCAATTAGATACGTTGGAAGTGCTGATAAGGAAGAATGGAAAGGGAAATCTGTCAAAAGAAGACAAAGCGCGTTGGGGCGGTTTTGATTATCATACTTTAAATAAGGTATATGATTCAAAGGTTATAACTTCGGAGTTCCTTATTGAAAATATAAATATGGCATTTCAGGAGTGGGAGAAGCGTCCTTGGAATAAATCTTTATCCTTTGAGGACTTTTGTGACTTAATTCTTCCATATCGTATAGGCAATGAAAGATTGTCCAATTGGCGTTCGTTATATAATACATATTATGGAAGTCTGCTTGATTCTGTTTATACGGGTAGTGATGTGTTGTTGGCCTGCAAATGTATTAACGATGAACTTAATAGGCAGGGCTACAAATATAATACGGAGTGGAATGTACCACATTACAGAGCTGACTATCTTTTTGAGACAAGAATTGGTTATTGCCGGGAAGTCAGTGATTTGATACAATATGCTATGCGTTCCTGCGGTATCCCTGTTGCTGCCGACTTTATGCCATATTCTCCGGACTATCGCTACTCTCACGAATGGAATGTCGTGCGTGATACTACAGGCATGTATATTCAGTTTGGTTTTGGTAGGCTTGACCCTATTAGAGGAAAGATTACAGACGACGGACGCAAAAAGGGAAAGGTATACCGTTACTGCTATGCTTTACAGAATGAGAGAGAAGTCTTACGTAATAATTTCGGTTGGAATATAGGTGGAGCTGAAGGTCTGTATTGGAAGGATGTTACTTCTGAATATTTTGGGCGTAATCAGGCGGTTGTAAATGTTTTCGCAACAGATAAGCCTCTTGTGGGTCTATCCGTTTTTTCCACTAATGGTTGGCAGGTCATAGGAGAGGGAGTTTATAAGAGCAGTGGTAAAGCTGTTTTTGACAATATTGAGCCTTCTATTATATACGTACCTATTAGTTTGAACAGAGGAGCTAAACCTGTTGGATATCCGTTTATGCTTGACAGAGACGGTCATGTTGAAGAATTCATTCCTGATACGATAAAGACTGAAAAGGTTATACTTAAAAGGAAAATGGCATTAATACCTCGTGTCGCGGCTTGGGGATACTCACAGATTGGAGCGCGTATAGAAGGAGATACTAATGTAGACTTTAAAAATCCAAAACTTATAGCAGAAATAAAGGATACAATGGACTATACATTTCAGGTTCTGGAAGGGTTATGTTCAGAACCGGTAAAATATATAAGATATATACCACCTGTTGGGTTCTTGCAACTTGCAGAATTAAAACTTTACGAGGATGCCGAACTTAAGAAGGAAATTAAAATTACCCCTGTTACAGATTTCCCTAATATTGAAAGAGTTGTAGATGGGGATATTTTGTCTTACGTGTATCGGGAATCACAAGGAGTTATAAAGCCTTTGGTTTTTGCTCTTGATTCCTCGCGACAGGTAAAAGGTCTTTATTATATAGTAAGAACAGATGATAATTATGTCTGGAAGGGGGATATGTATGAACTTCTTTACTTTGATGGTGAAAAAGGCTGGAAATCGTTGGGGGTGAAAACCGCAGCATCAAAACATATTAGTTTTGATGCGCCTGGCAATGCACTGCTATGGCTAAGAAATAGGACAAAAGGGAAAGAGGAGCAGGTTTTTATATACAAGAATAACAGACAATGGTTTAATTCAGATTTTAATACCTGTGGGCAATGTAAATAGAACTGTGTCAAACTTTCAAATTGTCATTTCTCCAGTCTACGCTCGTCGGGACGAGTGGTCCCGTCTTTGGCGCTGCCGTTCCCCGACCGATGAGTTTATAGAGAAAAAAAATGCGTGACAAAGTTTATTTTACACAACCCAAGTCTAATAT
>ERZ1026846.2127-NODE-2127-length-11102-cov-3.576899_pt1 | contig 11102 bp, 13 predicted proteins | sample MGYA00380153_ERZ1026846 | MGnify/ENA primary metagenome ERZ1026846 (study PRJEB33269, sample SAMEA4719789) | human gut metagenome | biome: human-associated habitat; feature: organic feature; material: feces | place: Cameroon | collected 2013-10 ... | reverse complement strand
CAAGGCACTTATTTCAAAATATATGGCTTGTATTTTTCACGATAAGCCATGTATTTTTTTCAGACATCAAAAACAGAGTTATTTTAATGCCATTCCGGGGTAAATCACATCACTTTTGCGATGAGTTTTTCCATATACGGAATGTCTATTATTCCCCGTGTGAACGAAAGAAGTCCCGCATCCTCGAGTTTATGCAGTGTGCGCGACACGTTCAAACGAGTTTCACCCACACATTCGGCAAGGTCGGTCATCTTACATTTAATCTGTTTTCTGCCGGCAGGGCGCAAAACCTGACGTGAAAACAGGTCGGTGATTTTTGCTTCTGTTGTTTGGGGCGGCAAACGGCGCAGACGGTTCACCGTGTCCTGTGCCAACGAGCTGAGCATGTTTGTGAAATTGAATCGGAACACATCGTTTTCCATCATCTGCCTCACGATTACGCTTTTGGGCAGACGCAAATAATACCCTCCGCTGTCGGCGGTGTAATTGCGTGTGTATGTAGTGTGAAGTCCGAAGAGACATTGCGGTTCGACAACACTTACGGCATGAACCAGCTCGTATATGGTGAACCGGTTTTTGCCAAATGCGGCAGAAGCCTGCACGAATCCTTCGAGCAGAAACAGGAGCGAGCGACACTCTTCGCCCGAAGTGATTATGGCATTTCCCTTGCGCATGGGCGCAACCACGGGATTTATGGTTTCGTAAATACTCGAAAGCGTAGAACCGTCTATTCCAAGAAACAGCGGAAGGGAAGCCAGTTGTTCGTAATCGAGTTTTTTCATCGCTTTTATCTTTTGGCTTTCGCAATTCTCGCAGCAAGCTGCGGCGACATCCATACTCCGTATCCGCCTTTCTCGTCGGAATAGATGAAATACGCCTCCAACTCCTTATGATTTCGGAGAACTTCCCTGGCAGAATCCACGCCGAGCACCATGAAAGCTGTGGCGTAAGCGTCGGCTGTGGCACAATCGCGGGCTATGACCGTTGAAGAAAGCAGGGTGTGCTGCACGGGATAGCCGGAGCGGGGATCTATGGTATGGGCATAGCGTTTGCCGTTTCGATAATAGAATCTGCGATAATTTCCGCTCGTAGCCATTCCGCAATCGGAGAGTTCCACCACGGCTTCAATCTCATTGTTCACCTGCGTACTGTCGTCAACGGGACGATTTATGCCTATGCTCCACAGCGCATTCTTGGAATTTTTTCCCTTAGCCGCAATCTCTCCGCCAATTTCAACGAGATAATCTTTAATGCCAAGCTCGTTGAAAAGCGCAGCTACGACATCGCACCCGTAACCTTTGGCTATTGCGCTGCAATCGAGCTTCGTTTCCGGATTTTGCTTTATTACCCTGCCGCCATCCGAGAGAGAAACCTTGCGGTAGCCCACTGTTTTAAGAAGATTGAGGATTGCAGAGGAAGTAACACTGTCCTTTTTTGCAAAACCAAAGCCCCAGGCATTAACAAGCGGTGCAACGGTAATGTCGAAAGCACCATTGGTTGCTTCCGAAACGGTTTGCGCCAAATTAAAAACATGGCTGAACATGCTGTCAACCCTGACATCGCGATTTTCATTGACAGCGGTGATGATGCTCCGTTTGTTGAACGGCGAAAGCGAGGCATCGACCATGGCGAGACGCTTGTCAATCTCGGCTTGCAGGTTGCGATTGTAGGAATATGTTATGTGGTAATAAGTTCCGAACACATTTCCTTCATTATATATGTATCGCGTGTTATTGCGGCTGATTATGACAGCCGCACTCGCTATCGCAAGAAACACGAGAAATATTATCTTTCCTTTTCCGAGTCTTCCGCTTTTCATAGCAACAGATGTTTATCCCCAAACAAGGGTTTTGATGCCGAGAAAAATGAGTATGATGCCCCCGAAAAACTCTCCATTGAATTCGAAACGCTTTCCCACAAACACACCGACGGCTTTACCTGTGAGCGCAAGCAGGAACGAACCGAGAGCTATGATAAAGAGCGGCATGGCAACAGATGAAACCGATTCGAGACCCATACAGGTGAACGCTATGCCTATGGCAAGAGCGTCGATGCTCGTTGCAACGGCAAGATAAAGCAATGTCAGAACGCTGTTGGGGTTGAACGGACGTTCTTCTTCACCATGCAGACTTTCCCAAACCATTTTGCCGCCAATCAAAACGAGGAGTACGAAAGCTATAATGGGAGTAAAACTCTCTATATAGGATATGAACAATCCCGAAACACCCCACCCTACTAACGGCATAAGAACCTGGAACAATCCGAAAAGCAAAGCCATGAACAATGCCTGAGAAAGATGAAAACGTTTCTCGATTATTCCGCACGTAAAAGCAACGCTGAAACAGTCCATTGCAAGAGCGAGCGAAAGAAATATACTCTCAATTATACTCATACTGTTTGTGAAATGATTATGTCTGTCAAATATCGAAAATCAAGTTGAATGTGCCGCCTATGACCGTTGTCCCGCTCTTTCCGAAGCCGGGCACATACCACGGTTCGCCTATACTTGCAGATTTTCCGGAGATTCGGTTTTTATATCTCGCGGTCCAGCCCAAATGAAATATCTTCCAGATTTTCGTTTCTACACCGAAAGTCAGCTCAAGCCAAAGCTGGTTTCCACTCAAACCTTTGAAATCGTAAGGAACTTCGTTGTTCCAAAAAGGATCTTTGAGATTCGGTCCGCTTATGTCGTATTTGAACGAAGAATAAGCCAATCTTCCACCGGCGAAAACCCTGTTGCCCGAAATCTTGTCGCCGAGAATATTATAATCAAGCCCCACGCGGAAGAACGGAGAGTTTGTTTTATAGTGCAGATTGGTTGCCTCGTCCGTATGATTGCTCACGCCCATTCCGATTTCCACTATAGGAAAATAAGTACCTTTTATATTAGCCCTGACAGCACCTTCGTATTCGCCGTAAGATGAGACCAGAGACAGAAAAGCCCCGGCAAGGTTTCCCGAAACAGAGAAACCGGCAAGAAATGGCAGTTCCTTCTGCTGCGCCGAAGCCACATTATCGGGACTATATTGCACCCCGCGTATTTTTTGAGGCGCAGCAGCCACAGAATCACGCTGGGCGTTGGCACCAAAAGGCATGGCAAGGCTAAGGCAAAGCAATATATACTTTGAAATTCTCGACCACATTGTAATTTACTTTGGGATTGTTGAGCGCGACACTGTCTATTTGCGCAACTTTTGCGGAGCCGTTACCGCGCAAAAGGGTTACGGACGTAATTTTATGGAACATGGACGGGCTGCAGTCTATTGATTCAAAATGCGCCTCGTTAGTGTGAGCCACAACAACGGTATCGGTACGGCTTTCACCTGAATTCGAAATGCAGAAAAGCAACGTGTCGGCACTCAAGCGGTAACTCATAGGCAAATTGACTTCTGTAAGATTCACACCACGGTTAAAGAGCACCGTATCAATGCTCGCGGCTTTCACGGTAAGGGTATCCTTAAGCACCACAGAGGCTCTGCTCGAGGAATCATAGAACATATATTTTGCCGAAACCGAATTGCTGAGCGGGCAGTCTATATTCGTGCACGACGAAAACGCCGTCATTGCAAACAGCAAGCTTATTATAACGCCGCCTGAGCCGGATATAGTATCCAAAACCCTATACATTTGCCGCTGCATGGACTTTTTATATTTCCTTCTCAATTTTGTAGTCGTTTCGTGAGGATGCGTTGCGGCTGATAAGCTCTCCGAGAAATCCGGCAAGAAACAACTGCGTGCCGAGAAGCATCATAGTTAGCGCAATGTAGAAATACGGAGAATCGGTAACCAGATGTGCGGGAATATGATTGCCGAGAGCGTAAAGTTTATTTGCGCCCACAATTACTATGGCAACGAATCCGATGAAAAACATAAGCGACCCGAGAAATCCGAAAACGTGCATCGGCTTGCGACCAAAGCTCGTGAGAAACCACAAACTCAACAAGTCGAGATAACCATTAAAGAAACGATTGAGGCCGCCAAACTTTGTATGCCCGAACTTGCGTGCCTGATGATGCACAACCTTTTCGCCAATTTTGTCGAAGCCCGCATTTTTTGCAAGATACGGTATGTAGCGATGCATTTCGCCGTATACTTCGATGTTTTTTATGACTTCGCGACGATAAGCCTTCAAACCGCAATTAAAATCATGCAGATTGTTTATGCCGCTAACCTTTCGCGCCGTGGCATTAAAGAGTTTCGTGGGAATAGTTTTGGAAAGCGGATCATAACGTTTCTTTTTGTAGCCCGAAACAAGGTCATAACCGTCCTCAATAATCATGCGGCGCAACTCGGGTATCTCGTCGGGCGAATCCTGAAGGTCGGCGTCCATGGTTATTACCACATCGCCTTGCGCTTTCTTGAATCCGCAGTAAAGAGCTGCGCTTTTGCCATAATTACGACGGAACTTAATGCCGTGAACATTGGTATCTTTTTCAGAAAGTTCCTCTATCACTTTCCAGGAATTGTCTGTGCTTCCGTCGTTCACGAATATTATTTCATACGTAAGCGAGTTGTTTTTTGCCACACGTACTATCCAATCATATAGTTCCTTTATGCTTTCGTCCTCGTTATAGAGTGGAATTACCAGCGATATGTCCATATTTTTATCATTTGCTTTTGGCTGTTCTGCGCACGGCGAGTAATGATGCCGGCAAGGACAGAATCAAACCGAGAAATATGTTTATGTCAAGAAGATTTGCCGCATAGGTTACCGGCGAAACGGACTGCATTGTTTCAAGAACGTTCTTCATGTCGTCAAGTCCCTTTCCGTCGGTCAGTTGTCTCATGCTTTCCATTTTGAATGCCTCTTTCACTTCAGGGGAATCCAGTCCTTGCAAATAACCGTCTATGAATGCGCCGTTGTCAAAGAACTGAAAATAAACGTAACATGCCGCCGAAAGCAAAAGGGCTGCGTAAAAATACAAAAGTATTGAGAACAGATAGCCTCTGCCAAACGACATCACGCCGTCGCAAACGCTGTCGCGAAATTTGCAAAGCAGCAAATAACCCATTACGGGCGTTGAGGCGAACACCAGATAGAACACGAGCGAAAGCATGGTGTGTTCCAAAGAATTTACAAAGCACAACATTCCCACAATCCAGCACATTCCGTAGGGTAGCGCGTAGTTCATGGCAAAAGCATTTGTTTGCCTGAAAGTATTGGAGGACATTTGTTTCGGTTCCATTGGTGTTGTGTAGTTTGCTTATAGTTTTTGCAAAGTTACAATATATAATCCATTATTCTGCAAGCCTTCCCCGTATTTTGCCGTTCCGCATTGTTCAGAACATTACGGATGCTCTCACTCCGTTCTTGGAATGCAGCGGTTGCGCAACGGGCATCAAATTTCCGCCGTTCTCCATTATGGCATACGGATCGGTCAGTCCGCGCAGCGAAGCCGTCCAATATTTCACGCCATTGAGTTCTGCGGCTCCCACCTGCCTCAACAGTATGTTTATCTTTGTCATTCCGCCCAGATTGTTCCAAAAGTTCATCCACTCGCCCACAGACGGGAGATACCAGTCGGAACATCCCTGCAAACTATTCTGATATGTGGCGGCAATGTTCACTGCTGCATTTTCGGCATTGCCTTTGAAATAGTCCGACACCTCATATCCGCGCAAATCGGTCATGACACTCGATGTAATGTATTTCGAAGCCGAACTCGGAAGTGTCTCGGCATTGCTCCACGAAGTATTATCCGCCGCCTCGTTCACCGCCATTGCGCGCCCGTAACCGTATTGTTCGCGATTTAAGTTATCTGTGTCGTAAACTATTGCCCTGACATTGAAATCGTCATCACAAAGAAATGTTCCGACCGAGACTTTCCCTGTGGCAGTCGCCGTATAAGTTTTGCCATTCTCGAAATCCGCGGTTCTTATTCCCGCATCGCCATAACTTCCCGCACTGCTGCCGTCAATATCCACGTTCTCTATTATGTTCACACCGTTTTCGAGCGTTATTTCACACTCAAGCGTGGGCTTTGCTATGGTCTGCGCATGAAAAGCCACGTAAGTGTCGCCATCGGAATTGACATTGCACGAAATCTTCTCTATCTCATTAACCACAAACATGTTGCTATTCATATAAGTTTTGGCTAAAGAGGCAAACAACAAGGGTGCGGCTATAGCGGACTCCTTTGTGGCAACACGGTTTCCTATGGAAGCAAGGCGGTATGCCTTGGGGCTTACGCCGTCCGTCTTTTTAATGCTAAGAAAAGCCGAAGCGTTGTAAAGCGAAAGCGGCTGTGCCGAATTCTTAAGGTTGGCGGCTGTTGCACTCCTGTTATATGCGTAGCCGCGCGCCTTGGCATCGGCAAGTGTTCCGTTCTGGTTTTGATAGTCCACCGTTATGCACCGCGCTGCCGTGTCAACGCTCACCTTGGATGTGTTTGCGTATACCACATAGCAGTTAATCCTGTCATCGTCTGCCACATATTGGAAATTTCCTTTGAAACAGCCCGAAGCTTCATCGTATTTCAAAACGCTGAGTAAGCTTTTTTCGCCCACACTTCCGTTGCAGGCATACATAACATCGCCTTCGGCAAAATCATGTCCCGCCGGAGTTTCCATTTTCGGGGCAACCGAAACGTATATGGTCTTTATTTGTTTCTTGTCTTTGTTGTCGTTGCCGCCGTTATCGCTGCTGCACGAAGCCGCAAAGATCGCAGCAATAATGAAAAGCAATACGGATACTGTTTTATTCATATAAGTTTTGTTTTAATATCGGAAAGCAAAGATAAAAAATAAAGCTTGTTCGACGAATCTTTTTCATTGTTAATTCTTGGCGGCATCCACAGAGCCGCACACGCCGCACGGCGCGGCACATATCCGCACGTTCCCATAAGGTTTCGGCTCGTTATCGGTCTCCCGTTGGGAAAAAACACTAACTTTGCCCCGCAAAATTTTCACATTATAAATTACTGCAATCCATGAAACTAAAAACATTACTGCTATTCCTTGCCTTTGCGCTATGCAGTCTGCAAGGTTCGTTCGCCAAAACAATAAAAGTGCTCGCCATAGGCAACAGTTTCTCCGAAGATGCCATAGAGCAAAACCTGTATGAACTTGGCAAAGCCGCAGGCGACGAATTTATAATAGGCAATCTGTACATAGGCGGATGTCCTCTGAAAAAACACTGGCACAATGCCGAAAACGATAAAGGAGCTTACAGATACCGCAAAATAAACGCCGACGGCAAACTCGTGCAAAAGGACAACATAAAAATAAGTGCCGCGATAGCCGAAGAAGACTGGGACTATATCAGTCTGCAACAGGCAAGCGGAGTTTCCGGTCTTACAGAATCCTACGAGCCTTACCTTGCATACCTCGTGGCTTACATAAAAACGCTCGCACCCGGGAGCAAAATCGTATGGCATCAGACATGGGCATACTCCAAGACCTCAACCCACGGCGAATTTCCCAACTACGAACGCAACCAAACCAAAATGTACGAAATGATTATGGAAGCATCGCAAAAAGGAATGAAAGACAACGGAATAAAAAAGGTCATACCCTCCGGAACAGCCGTTCAGAACGCACGCAACACCTTTATAGGCGACAACATGAACCGCGACGGCTATCACCTGAACCTAAGCTACGGACGCTACACGGCAGCCTGCACATGGTTTGAGGCGCTGACGGGGAAAAACGTTACCAAAAACACCTACGCACCCGCAGATGTTGATGTGCGCACGGCACAAGCCTGCCGTTGCGCCGCACACGATGCAGTGAAACACCCGTGGAAAGTAACGCTTCACTGACACCTCCAAACGCCAACGCATAAATATTCCAAAGTAAAGCCGAAACACCGCGAAAACACGCCGTTTTTTCGTCCTCATAAAGGCTACTGTGTTTCAGACATTTGGAACAGGCAAAAATATAAGGCACATATTTTAAAATATGTGCCTTATATTTTGAAATACATGGCTCGTATTTTTTACGAAGTGCCTTATGTTTTTTACCACATCAGCACACGCCTCAAAATTCATGCGCATATCCACGAAAAATATACGCATATTTCAGCACGGGAATGCATTGCTGCGAGACGAGAAAGTGATGGTGCCCCGAATTTATTTGTAAAACTCTTTCAGTTTCACGTATTCATCGGCAAACCATTCCGCTTCGCCCGGATCGGCAGCCTTGTTCATCTTCTTTGCAGGCACACCCGCCCATATTTCATGTGCTCCGACCTTGGTATTTCCTAAAACCACGGCACCGGCAGCCACAACGGCCCCCTCGCCTACCTCCGCGCCGTCAAGAACAACGGCGTTCATTCCGATGAGTGCCCCCTTGCGCACGGTGCAGGCATGAACAATGGCTCCATGTCCGAGAGTAACATCGTCTTCAAGCACCACGGGCTTGCCGCCTGCCTGATGTATGCATGCATTGTCCTGTACGTTCACACGGTTTCCCATTCTCACACCGTCAACATCGGCGCGAATCACAGCCGAAAACCACACACTACAGTCATCGCCCATTGTAATGTCGCCTATGAGCGTTGCGTTCTCTGAAAAATAGCAATTCCTACCCCACTTGGGGCTTTTGTCCTTGAAGTTCTTTATCAATGCCATAATTAAAAGGATTTTCAATTTGCGTGCAAAGGTATGAATTTGCTCCATGCAGGCAAAAAATAATATTCAGGAGCTTATAAAAACATTAAGGAGAGTATCACTTTCGTAATACTCTCCTTTTAATTTGATTTTTTAGTGATCCGAGTGCGCTTCGTTTTACCTCGCTTATTGTTTTGATTTACAGTTGATTGCAGAGTGAGATTAAGTAGCAATGTACCACGGTTTGTACCACATTTTGGTACTTTTTCAGGCACCGATTTTGCCTCAATTTCGGCTCTCTTCAATCCGATGCTCGAAATTAACAATTATTTTGCGAATATCGCCCAATTAAACAATATTTAACATTGAGCAAGGGCGACTTCTACCATGAAAACGCCCGAAAGACCATGAGAGTTCGCTCTGCATTGGAGAGGAGAATCGGGGCGATTTGGAGGCTTGCCGGAGGTGTCCGGGGAGGTGACGAAAAAGGTGTCTGTAAAGGTGTCCCCAAAGGTGTCCGAAAAGGTGGCGGAAGAAGTGGCTGTAAAGGTGTCGGTGAAGGTGTCTGAAAAGGTGGCGCACATACCCCCGAAAAGCGGCGGTTTTCAGCCTCCATGACACACGATCGCAGAAGCCTCGCCAAAGGGAGAAATCTATGCCCGTGTCCCCTCTTTTTCCCTCCTGTCAAAAATTGCTTATGGCGCAGTCCGGCTACGGTAATACCGCCACAGTCCGTATCCACCGTGCCAAGTCCACACAAACAGACGCACAAGCAACCGGAGCAGAGTGGGTACAGCCCAACGCATGAACCGCAGGATGAGCGAGAGCAGCCATCGGATAAAGCGGATAAGCAATACCGCTATTATCACTACGGGCAGCAGATATATCATCAGTAGAAGCTGAAACATAGTCAGAGATATTATGATGTTATGACTGTCCGACAATGTGATTATTACATAGCCGGACTATTGCTTGAAGCTACGCTCCAAGTATGTAAATATACTAATTTTCAACGACATATACAAGAGATTAAGCGACTATTTTATCATTTAATACCCTGATAATCCGATAATAATATGCTTGTCCCATATCATTATGGCTGTATGCGATTATATATTGAAAATGATATGCCATAATCGTTTTACAGGTTAAACGAGCCATCGGATAATATGAATATCAGATACCATGATTATACGGGTATCCGATAATCGGCAACCGTGATATTCGGGATAGTGATACAAAGATTATGTTCGGAATTTGTGTGTTAGCAATCGGGGTGTGCTAATTTCGCCGCCCGAAGGCGAGGCCGGAGCGAACCTGACCGGGGCGAACCTTTGGTGTAGAATTTGTCAAGCAAGTTGTACTTTTCCCCGGATAAAACTGCGTTTTACCGCTGAAAAGTAACTTGCCGCCCGTTCCGTCCGGGGCAAATCAGCTCGCGACTCGCCGATTTTTAATCACTGAAAATTATATTTGATACAACAAAAAAGGAGCTTCGAAACACTGGTTAGTGTCGAAGCTCGCTATATGGATGGACAATGAAGATATGCCCAAGATTTAGCGCAATTCTTTACAAAGCAAATATGCGTAAACTGTATTTGCCACGCTACATTTACCAAATTACAGCTATGGGTTAACAAGCCATTCAGGATGGTTTTTTACATATTCTAAATCAAATACGAAGATGTATTCATTTACCACATCTTTGATTTGGATAGGAAGCATAAGAGTAAGAGTTTTGCCAGATTGCCCCATTTTAGATGGGAACATAGAATCGTTAATCCATTCTTTTAAGACATCGCTGTAACGAACCTTATCGGTTGGGGCTGCTAAGTCGTCAAGCATCGCACCTTTAATGATTGTCGAAGCTGGTTGCGACTCATTGCGGGCGGAATACTTAGTCCCTTTATGCATTACTTTCGAAGTACTGCCGTCAATATCTACAATAACAGCTTCATCCCAAACGACTTTAAGACTATTATCAGATATATTCTTCAATTCAAAATTGAACTGTGTGGGAGATGCGAAAATTATGATTGAAAGAACATTGTCAACATAGAGATATTTAGAAACTTTATCTTCAGTTGAGGTTAAGCTCTTTTCTCCATAACGAATCTCAGGATTAGACGGCTTTTCTACTGAAGACAATTTAGCTATATATCTTCCTGATTTTGCCTCCGAGAAAATATTTGTTACTTCCTTTGCCATATTTTCATACGGAACGATTTTTTCTGCATTGGTAGCTTCATTAAGAAGTGTTACACAAACGACTGGATATTCTCCTCGTTCTTTAGATGGGGTCAGTTGCATATCTGCGACTTTAACCGAGAAGGTCACTTCTGGATCAGTAAAGACTTTGCCTATAATTTTATTTTTAACCTCATTAAATTTGTTAACAAGGAATAACGGCACCTGATATGTTTCTGTATTACACCAAGTATAATTCCCATAACTATAGTACTCGTACTGATTCTTAAATTGAAATTTTACTTTCTTTTTTGGATTTGTCGAATCAATAAGTTCGAATTTAATAGTTTCATTATTCCCCGAGAC
>ERZ1026846.2124-NODE-2124-length-11106-cov-3.310651_pt1 | contig 11106 bp, 10 predicted proteins | sample MGYA00380153_ERZ1026846 | MGnify/ENA primary metagenome ERZ1026846 (study PRJEB33269, sample SAMEA4719789) | human gut metagenome | biome: human-associated habitat; feature: organic feature; material: feces | place: Cameroon | collected 2013-10 ... | reverse complement strand
TATAAGAGACAGTATTTATGGAGCAGCATATGCAGAACTTACGGAACTGTCTGCAATTCTTATAGTGGGAATTGGCTTTGCGTTATCACGAAGCTTAAGCGGAATTGGTGTGGTAAGCCTGAAGGCAGCAAAAAAGGACGGTATGCTTGCTTATTTTGCAGACAGCGCCCAGAAAAAAAGAGTGCTGGTAGTCCTCATCATAGAGGCAGTTGTCTACAGTGGATGTATGATTTATGTAAACCTGTGGGCGGGGCTTGTGGCAGTAGTTGTGGCATTGCTCTGTTATGGATATTATGGCTGGAAAAGCCGGAAGGAATTTGGCGGAATCAATGGTGATACCGCAGGATATTTTGTGTCATTGTGCGAAAATGTCATGGCAGTTGCAGTGGCAATTGTTCTTCTCTTTACAGAAAATTGCTTTCCTGTAAAGTAAAAAACGCTCCGCGAGTATGCGCACTGCGGCGTATAAGGTACATGTCGCAAGCGACCGTCGCAGGCGCGAGAATGAGCCAAGGCACATTCTTTGTGTTATAGCAGGCTGGAAAGGAAAAATCATGGAATTATTTTTGGGCGGATGTTACCAGGGAAAAAAGGAATATGTGTTAAAGCTTCACCCGGAATGTAAAGGTCAGGTGATAGAGGGCGAAAACCTTCCTGCAGACTCGGATGGAATGATAAAAGAACTTCAGGAATTTGAAAATCCGGTCATCAACCATTTACACCTGTGGGTCCGGAAATGTCTTGAGCAGCAGGCGGATGTGGAACTGTTAACTGATAAATTGCTGGAAGCATATCCGGGACTTATTTTCATCTGTGATGAGATTGGAAATGGAATTGTACCGATGGATGCTCTGGAACGGGATTACAGGGAGCGGACCGGAAGGCTGCAGATTCGGATAGCCGAGAAGGCAGAAAGGGTAGAACGCATTGTATGTGGAATCAGCCAGAGATTAAAATAAATTTAACGCTTATCCGTCATGGAATGACCCCGTCAAATAAGGAACACCGGTATTTAGGTGTAACAGAAGAAGCTTTATCCGGGGAAGGCAGAAAGCAGTTGGAGATTCTTGCAGAAAAAGACATTTTAAAAAAACCATGGCTGCTTTTCATCAGTCCGATGCTGCGCTGTCAGGAGAGTGCTGGTATACTTTTTCCGGGAAAGAAAGCTTATCCGATAGAAGAATGGCGGGAGATGAATTTTGGTGCATATGAGGGAAAGAATTACGAAGATTTGAAAAATGATTCCTATTATCAGAAATGGATTGACAGCAATGGCACACTGCCTTTTCCGGAAGGCGAGAGCCAGCAGGAATATATAAAACGCTGCCATAGAGGACTTCTTACCGCAACAAAAATCATAGAGGAAAAGATTGCCAGAGAAGTAGCAGAAAATCAGATGACAGAAAGTCAGCCCCGGAATATAACTGCGGTTGTACACGGCGGCACAATTATGGCACTGCTTCACATTCTTGCAGGCGGAAATTATTTTGATTATCAGGTGAAAAACGGAGGCGGCTACTGCTGTAAACTCAGACTTTGCGGGGAAGAATGGAAATTAGATTCCCTTGAGGAGATTACAATATGATTTATCACATGATTGCGTTCGGACTGGGATTTTGCCTGGACCTTCTTTTTGGAGATCCATACTGGCTGCCACATCCCATCCGGGTGATTGGAAAATTTATAGGGATATTGGAAAAAAGAATGAATAAAAAGGAGTGCAGTGAGAAATACCTTGTAAGAGCAGGCAGTGGAATGGTTGCGCTTGTTTTGCTGACAGTTCTTATGGTGACCGCACTTCTTCTGATTCTTGCGTACCGGATTCATCCGGTGGCAGGTGTTATCTTGGAAATGATTATGACCTATCAGATTCTTGCTGCAAAATGCCTGAAAGTAGAGAGCATGAAGGTATATAAGTGTTTAAAAGAGAATGACCTTTTCGCAGCAAGACATGCCGTTTCCATGATTGTAGGCAGAGATACCGAGAAGCTGGATGAAACCGGAGTGGCAAAGGCTGCCATTGAAACGGTGGCGGAAAATACTTCGGACGGAGTCATTGCACCGATGCTGTATACTGCACTTGGCGGACCGGTTCTGGGCTTTTTTTATAAGGCAGTCAATACGATGGATTCCATGGTAGGATATAAGAATGAACGTTATCTTCATTTTGGCAGAGCTGCCGCAAAATTCGATGATATCTGCAATTATATCCCATCCCGTATCAGTGCATACCTGATGATTGCAGGGACGTATTTCCTTGGAAAGGAATATGACGGGAAGCATGCATATTACATTTATAAAAGGGACCGGTATCATCATGCCAGTCCGAACTCTGCCCAGACAGAGGCAGTTTGTGCAGGAGCACTGTCCATACAGCTGGCAGGAGATGCCTGGTATTTTGGCAGACTGGTGAAAAAGCCATTTATCGGAGATGCACTGCGTCCGGTGGAATACGAGGACATCAGAAGAGCAAACCGGCTTTTGTATGCGACTGCATTTTTATGTGAAGGCATTTGCCTTTTGGTGATGGGATTGTTATTCTTTATATGATTGAAAGGATGAAAATTTAGGAAAGGAACAGGAATATGGTACATGGAGGAGACAGCTACCGTAATTGCATATCGTTAGATTATTCTGTAAATATCAATCCTCTGGGCATACCGGCATCTGTAGAGGCAGCCCTTAGGGAAGCGGTGTCTTTATGCAGCCGGTATCCGGATATCAGGCAGGAGAAGCTGAAGGCAGCCATTGCTGAGATGGATAAGGTATCGGCAGATGAGATATTGTGCGGAAATGGAGCTTCTGAACTTTTTCCTGCAATTCTTCATGCATTAAAACCAAAGAAAATACTGATTCCGGTTCCATCTTTTTATGGTTACGAGTGGGCTGCCGGAACGGAAGCGTGTGAAGTAAGTTATTTTCCAGTGCGGGAGCAGGATAATTTTGTGCTGGGAGAGGATTTTATTGCGGCATTAGATAAAGAAACGGAGCTTATTTATCTTGCTAATCCCAATAATCCCACCGGACAGTTAATTCCACCGGAGATTTTAAAAGGGATTTTAAAGCGGTGTCAGGAGCTTGATATAATAGTGGTAGTAGATGAATGTTTCCTGCCATTTTGCGAGGAGGCTTCGATTTATGAAGAAATGGAAGCTGGCATGAAATGTGGGAATCTGATTCAGGTGAGGGCATTTACCAAGACCTTTGCCATACCGGGAGTCCGGCTGGGTTATCTTATCTGCCGGAACTGGGAAGTCTGTCAGAAGATTGCAAGGCAGCTTCCGGAATGGAACTTATCGGTATTTGCCCAGATGGCAGGATGTGCCGCAGCAAAAGAAACGGAATTTATCGGGGAAAGCAGGAAACTCATAAAAGAGCAGCGGAGTATTCTGATAAAAGAGCTGACCTCCTTAGGCTTCCGGGTGTATCCGTCCCGGGCAGATTATATTTTATTTTACACAGAGCTGCCTTTATATGAGTTACTTTTAAAGAAACAGATTTTGATTCGAAATTGTGAAAATTACAGAGGTCTGTCCAAAGGGTATTATCGGATTGCAGTAAGAGGGCAGGCAGAGAATGAGCGGCTGATAAGCGCATTAAGAGAGGTGATGGGAAAATGAATCCAATCGAATTTGTATTGCCGGGAGAGATTGAAAAACGCAGCTTTGAGATTATTTCAGAGGAATTAGAAAAGCGTCATATTGTATTGCCTAAGGAGCAGGAGCCTGTTACCAAGCGTGTGATACATACCAGCGCAGATTTTGATTATGCAGAGACAATGTGTTATTCTGACCATGCAGTAGAAATTGCAAAGGAACTGATTCTTAAAGGCGCCGATATTGTAACGGATACCAACATGGCACTTGCCGGAATCAATAAGAAAATACTGACATCATTTGGCGGAGAAGCCCATTGCTTTATGGCGGATTTGGATGTAGCACAGCTTGCCAGAGAGCGGCAGGTAACAAGAGCCACCATCAGCATGGAGAAAGCCGCAGCCATTGAAAAACCAGTTATTTTTGCGGTGGGAAATGCACCGACGGCGTTAATCGAGCTTCACAAAATGATAACGGAGGGACGCTATCAGCCGGCATTTATTATCGGAGTTCCGGTAGGCTTCGTAAATGTGGTACCGGCAAAAGAATTGATTATGGAAACAGAAGTACCTTATATCATTAACCGGGGCAGAAAGGGCGGGAGCAATGTTGCCGCAGCTATCTGCAATGCAATTTTGTATCAATTAAGACGATAGTAAAATCAGGGGGAAGAAAGATGCAATATGGGTTTACCTCCGGAAGCTGTGCCGCAGCCGCAGCAAAGGCAGCAGTCTATATGCTGCTGAGCGGAAGAAGAAAAACAGAGATTACCATTGAGACACCAAAGGGAATTCCCTACCATGCAAAGGTGGAGCATATCAAAATTCAGGAGACAGAAGTTTCCTGCGCGGTACAAAAGGACGGCGGGGATGACCCGGATGTGACAACGGGGGCATGGATTTATGCAACGGTGAGCATTTGTGAAGAAAATAACAATCAGATAGAAATAGATGGCGGCATCGGTGTCGGCAGGGTTACACGGCCGGGATTAGACCAGCCGGTAGGAAATGCCGCAATTAATACGGTACCACGGCAGATGATTGCAAAAGAAGTATCAGAGGTCTGCCATCTGTTTGATTTTCAGGGCGGAATCAAAGTCGTAATTTCAGTGCCGGAAGGAGAACATCTTGCAGCGCAGACTTTTAATCCGAGACTTGGAATAAAGGGCGGAATCTCGATACTTGGAACCAGCGGGATTGTGGAGCCTATGAGTGATAAGGCATTGCTGGATACCATAGCAGTGGAATTGAAACAGAAGCGGGCAGAAGGTCATTCTATTGTTGCCATATCACCGGGCAACTACGGATTGGAATTTATGAAACGGACCTATGGTTATGATTTGGAGCGCAGTGTAAAATGCAGCAACTTTATCGGACAGACCATTGATATGGTAAAAGAACTTGGATTTTCCAAAATGCTCTTAACCGGTCATGTCGGAAAGCTGATAAAGGTATCCGGCGGCATTATGAACACCCATTCCAAAGAGGCAGACTGCCGGATGGAGCTTCTGGCGGCAGCCGCAATCCGGGCGGGCGCAGAAGTGACACTGCTTCAGGAAATATTAGACTGCATTGGTACAGAGGATGCCGTAGACCGGATTCGAAAAGCCGGACTTTTAGAACCTGCCATGGAATATGTCATGGAAAAAATGGAAGACCATCTTAAGCATCGTGCCGGGGGTGGACTGGAAATAGAATGTATGATTTATAGTAATGATATCGGACTTTTAGGTGTAACGCCGGGAGCAGAGGCATTATTAAAAGAACTGTTGGAGGAAAAGGAATGATTCATTTTGTTGGAGCAGGGTGCGGAGCACCGGATTTGATTACCGTAAGAGGAATGCATCTTTTGGAGAAAGCAGATGTGATTATCTATGCCGGTTCACTGGTAAATCCCAAGCTTTTAGACTATGCCAAAGCAGACTGTCAGGTATATAACAGTGCAGTGATGACATTGGAAGAAGTCCTTGCAGTTATGGTGGAGGCAGAGCAGGAAGGAAAAGATGTAGTGCGGCTGCATACCGGAGAACCAAGCATATATGGAGCAGTGCAGGAGCAGATGCAGGAGCTGGATGCAAGAAAGCTAGCCTATGATTCTACGCCGGGAGTAAGTGCCTGCTTTGGAGCAGCGGCAGCCATGAATCTGGAGTATACCCTGCCGGATATTTCCCAGTCCCTTATCATTACCAGAATGGAGGGACGGACGGCGGTTCCGGAGAAAGAAAGCATTGAGGCATTTGCTGCCCATCAGTGTTCCATGGCAATCTATTTAAGCACCGGAATGTTGGAGAAGTTATCTGAGCGACTGATAAAGGGTGGCTATTCAAAGGATACCACTGCGGCACTGGCATATAAGGTAAGCTGGCCGGAGGAAGAAATATATATCTGCACGGTAGAAACATTGGCACAGACAGCGGCAGAACATGGAATTACCAAAACGGCACTGGTTCTCGTTGGAGATGTCATTAACAAGAGCGGATACAGCAAATCCAGACTGTATGCAGAAGATTTCTCCACAGAATTCCGGGCAGCAAAAAATCATAAGAAGGCGGAAAGAAAATGCAGTCATTGAGATGGAGCATCATCAGCTTTACCGAAAAGGGAGCAAAGCTTGCCGAAAAGATAAAAAGACTTTCCAAAGAGCAGCAGCTTCCCTATGAAATTCATACTTATCATGGCAGAAAACAGGTGGAAAATCTGAACGCGTGGACAAAGGAACAGTTTTCCCTAAGAAATGCAATCATTTTTATCGGAGCATGTGGAATTGCAGTGCGGACAATTGCCCCATTTCTTAAGGACAAGCTGACAGACAGTCCGGTGCTGGTACTGGATGAGGCGGGCAATTATGTCATTCCTCTTTTATCCGGGCATGTAGGAGGCGCCAATGAGATAGCACTGCAGCTGGCAGAGTTATTAGGAGCAGTTCCGGTAATTACCACAGCGACCGACATTAATAATGCCTTTGCCATAGATGTATTTGCAAAAAAGCATGACCTATCCATTGATAAAAAAGAAGGCATTAAGAAAGTTTCTGCAAAGGTGCTGGAAAAAAAGAAGCTTTCCATGACAATCGCTCCGGAATATGCTGCCAAAGTGGATGTGGCAATCGGCACACCAGAGGATGGGCAGAAGCCGGAACCATTGTTGACCTTAATCCCCAAAGAATATATTCTTGGAATCGGATGCAGAAGGAATAAAGAAGAACAGGAACTTAAGGCATTTGCAGAAAGCTGTTTAAAGGAAGCCGGAGTAGACTGGAAACAGATACGGGCGATTGCTTCGATTGATAAAAAGAAGGGTGAGAAGGCAATTCTAAAACTTGCGGCAGAACATGGCATTCCATTTCTTGTCTTTGACGCAGAGACCTTAAGCCGGGTGCCCGGGACATTTGATGCATCGGTATTTGTGGAAAGCCAGGTGGGCGTAGACAATGTCTGCGAGCGGGCAGCCATGGCAGCCTGCCGGGATAATGGAAGGCTGGTGCTTCAGAAAAAAGCGGAAAATGGAATGACACTGGCAATAGCAAAAGAAGATTGGAGATTGACTTTATATGAAGAATAAAATATGGATTGTTGGAATGGGACCGGGAAATGAAGAGATGATGACAGGCAGAGCCATCGAAGTATTAGAACAGGTGGACGTAATCATCGGATATACCGTATACCTTGATTTGTTAGGAGAACGTTTTCAAGACAAGGAATTTCTTTCCACGCCGATGCGGCAGGAAGAAAAACGCTGCAGAATGTGTTTTGAGGAAGCAGAAAAAGGCAAAAGCGTAGCAATGGTATGCAGTGGCGATGCCGGTGTCTATGGAATGGCATCACTGATGTATGAGATCGGAAAAGAATATCCGGCACTCTCACTGGAAGTGATACCGGGAATTACCGCAGCCAACAGCGGAGCAGCGGTTCTTGGAGCACCATTAAATCATGACTACTGTGTAATCAGTCTCAGTGACCTTATGACACCATGGGAGTTAATTGAAAAGAGGCTGATTATGGCGGCACGGGGAGATTTTGCTATTGCACTTTATAATCCGTCCAGCCGGAAGCGGGCAGACTATTTGGAAAGAGCATGCAAAATTCTGCTTCAGGAGATAGAACCGGAGCGCGCATGTGGTTATGTGGAAAATATCGGAAGAGACGGAGAAAGCACAGTTACCTGTACCTTAGAAGAATTACAGAGTAAAACAGTAAATATGTTTACTACCGTTTTTGTTGGAAATTCCAGAACCAGAATTCAGGATGGAAAATTAATCACACCAAGAGGCTATAAGATAGAGCAATGAAAAAAATAATCATTTTTTCAGGAACAACAGAAGGAAGAAAATTATCGGAGCTGATGGCGGCAGCAGGCATAGCCCACACTGTATCGGTGGCAACCGATTATGGAAAGCTGGTCATGAAAGAGCATCCAGAGGTGAAGATTCAGGAAGGACGCCTTTCCAAAGAAGCTATGTCAGAATTTCTAAGGAAAGAATCCTTTGACCTTGTAATCGATGCCACTCATCCCTATGCGGTGGAAGTGACCAGAACCATAAAAAGCTGCGTTGCCGGAATGAAAGCGGATGGACTTGAGGTCATTTACTTACGGCTGAAACGGAGCATCCAGGCGTCAGAAGAAACGGGACTTCGTTTCTTTGACAGCAATGAAGCCTGCGCAGAAGCATTAAAGGAAATCAAGGGAAACATTCTTCTTACCACAGGAAGCAAGGAACTTTCTGTATATACCGCATCCGAAGAAGTAAAAAAACGTCTTTACGTCCGGGTACTGCCGGGGATGGAAAGTCTTGAAATCTGCCGGAGGGAAGGAATTCTGCCACAACAGATTCTGGCACTGCAGGGACCTTTTTCTGAAGAATTCAATGATGCACTGATTCATCAGTACGGGATAAAATGTATGGTAACAAAGCAGGGCGGCATTACCGGAGGCTTTTTAGAAAAAAAAGAAGCAGCTTTAAAAAATCATATCCCGCTTTTGGTCATTCGTCGGGAGGCAGCAGAGGAAGACGGACTTTCCTTTGATGCAGTCTGTGAGAAAATCGAAACATTAACAGGGGTAAACCTTTCCTTAAGACCGGCGGAGCTTATGATTACGCTGGCAGGAATCGGACCGGGGGATGCAGATATGATGACCGTCCGGTTAAAGGAAGCATTGGCAGAAGCGGACCTTGTATTAGGTGCGAAACGTCTGATAGAGGCGGTGACACCGAAGCTTGAAAAAGAGGCACTTTATCTGCCGGATAAAATCCTTACATGGCTTAAGGAAAAGAGCAGACAGTATGCGGTGCATGAAAAACTGAAGGTAGTCATCCTTTTTTCCGGGGATATTGGTTTTTATAGTGGCTGGAGCAAGGTAAGAATCTGTCTGCAGGAAGCGCTGCAAAAGGGCATACTTCATGGAACCTTGCAAAGCATTCCGGGCATTTCTTCCATTCAGATGATGGCAGCAGCCTGTGGCGTAAGCTGGGAAAATGCCGGAATTTACAGTATACATGGCAAAACAGATACGGATGGCTGGCAGGCAGAAGTGATACGCAGGATGCATGAAAATGGGCGGCTGTTTCTTTTGGTATCCGGAGCAGAAGACATCCGGAAATTAGGAGCACTTTTTTCGGATAAAGAGAATTGCAGAATTACAGTGGGGTACCAGTTATCTTATCCGCAGCAGAAGCTGATGGTGCTTACACCGGAAGCGTGCAGGGAGACAGAACAGGAAGGATTGTATGTTGTCATGATAGAGAAGGAAGAACAGAAAGCGAATGAAGAATGTGCAGAGCAGGGAAAGTGCAGGGAACAGGAAACGCAGGAAGAGCCAGCAACTTTATCACCGGGAATCCCGGATGAAGCCTTTATTCGTGGGAAAGTTCCAATGACCAAAGGGGAAGTGCGTCAGGTCAGCCTTTGCAGCCTGCGGCTTCAGAAAGATTCGGTGCTTTATGATATTGGAAGCGGAACGGGTTCGATTGCTGTGGAAGCAGCCCATTTATCCAGAGGAATCAAAGTCTATGCCATTGAAAAGAAAGAAGAGGCGCTAGCACTTCTGGCACAGAATAAAGAGAAGTTTCAGGTAGCAAATATGGAGATTATCCGGGGAATGGCACCGGAGGCATGCAATGGATTAGAGGAGCCGACACATGTTTTCATCGGGGGAAGTGGTGGACACCTGATGGAAATTTTAGAAGTACTGGCAGCAAAAAAGAGAAGAATAAGAGTTGTAATGAATGCTATAAGTCTTGAGACGGTGGCAGAATTCAAACAGGTAAAAGAACGGTTTTCGGTATGCAATTTTGAAATGATTCAGATGCAGGTCAGCCGTTATCATGAGCTTGGTTCTTATTATATGCCAAAGGCGGAAAATCCGGTTATGATATGTTCCTTTGATTTGCAGGGAGGAGAGGCGGATGCAGAAGCGTAAAGGAGTAGTTCTTGCAGCACCCAAAAGCGGTAGTGGAAAGACATTGATTGCCTGTGCGTTAATCGAAGCCTTGAAAGAAGCAGGAGTCAATGTCTGTGCATTTAAGTGCGGACCGGATTATATAGACCCGATGTTTCACCGGACGATTTTAGGCGTACCGGGTGGGAATCTGGATACTTATTTTACCGGCGAAGCAAAGACAAAAGAGATATTTATGGAAGAGACACCGGAAGATGCATTTGCAGTGGTAGAGGGTGTCATGGGACTTTATGACGGACTTGGCGGAATTTTTGAAGAAGGTTCCACCTATCATCTGGCAAAAGCAATTTCTCTGCCGGTGATTCTGGTAATTGATGCACATGGCATGGGAAGAACAATACTTCCGCTGATACAGGGACTTTTATCCTATGACAAAGCCGGAATCATAAAGGGCGTGATACTAAACCGGGTCAGCAAAATGTTCTATGCGTCATTAAAAGAGTTAATCGAAACCGAATTATCCATAGAAGTGCTGGGCTGTTTTACCGAACAGAAGGAGCTTCATCTGGAGAGCCGCCACTTAGGCTTAAAACTTCCGGAAGAAAAGCGTGATTTAAAAGAACAGGTATGCCGCGGGGCAGACAGCTTAAAAGAAACGGTATCGATAGAGCGGATTTTAGCAATTGGGGGAGCCGGAGAAAAGGATGCGGCATACCAGAGAGCAGATATCAAAGAAAATGACACCCATGAAAGTAAGCTCCGCCTTGCTATCGCAAAAGATGAGGCATTCTGCTTTTATTATCAGGAGAACCTGAAACTGCTTTCCAAAATGGGATTTGAGCTGGTGCCGTTTTCACCCCTGCATGATAAGGAATTGCCGGAGCATATCAGTGGACTACTGTTAGGCGGCGGATATCCGGAACTTTTTGCAAAGGAATTATCCGAAAATGACAGCATGAAGACAGCCATCCGGGAAGCCATCCGGGGCGGACTTCCGTCACTGGCAGAATGTGGGGGATTTCTTTATCTTCATAAATCACTGAAGGATATGGAAGGCAGACAATATTCCATGGCAGGTGTAATTGATGCGGATGCAGATTATAGGGGAAAACTGG
>ERZ1026846.2122-NODE-2122-length-11112-cov-5.183142_pt1 | contig 11112 bp, 8 predicted proteins | sample MGYA00380153_ERZ1026846 | MGnify/ENA primary metagenome ERZ1026846 (study PRJEB33269, sample SAMEA4719789) | human gut metagenome | biome: human-associated habitat; feature: organic feature; material: feces | place: Cameroon | collected 2013-10 ... | reverse complement strand
GAAGAATATTTTTTTGAAGAAGAAGAATATTTTTTGAAGAAGAAACAAAAACACAAAAGAAACAAAAACACAAAGCAATGAACATTATTAACTTAAGTTTGTTTAAGGCCATGACCCAAAACATGGCCAAGACGTTACTTGTGGCTGTTACTCTATCGGCAGCAACACACTCAGCCACTGCAACAACCCGCACATTTGATGAAGCCTCGGCTAACAATAGCATGAAAGATGCTGCAAGTAACGCATCGGGGTTCAGAAATCTCGACGATGTGGTAGGCTTAACATTAGACCCTGTGAAGGAGAATGCGGTAACTGCTGGAACCTATCCTGAAGACATGGACAAAATTTTCTTCCTGTATAATGTGAAGACAGGAATGTTTATCAACACAGGAGGATATTGGGGCACCCATATCTCATTAAAAGATTATCCTATATCGCTATGGATAAACACCAATAGCAAATATGGAGACTCAACCATCGAACTGGCACAGAACTTGGATACAGGCATAGGACACTTATTAGGATGGGTGGGCGGTACCGACACCACCCAACCTGACAATGGCGTATTTATTGACCGTCGCAATGACGAAAACACACATTATGGCTGGACTTTTGAACCTCTGAATGATTCCAAAAATACGTATAGAATTTATACCTATGCAACCAATAATCCTACCACATCAGGTGACTCGCAAAGCCCTAAATACTACCTTTGTGCAAACAAGGGTTCTGTAGACCAAGACAAGAACTGTTTGGCTGTAAACACCACTACGATCAACGATCAAGGTCTTTCTGGCTACGACACATGGCGCATCATGTCGAGGCGACAGATTTTCGAGTTGCAAAAGTTAAACTCGGATGACATGACAAGCCCTCTTGATGTGTCGTACAAGCTGAAGTGTCCTGGCCTCTCGCGTGGAAACAAAGATATCGACAATTGGAAAATTAAAACCTTCGGAGGCAACGGCGGTGTGCGCTATGGCCTTGAAAGAATGTATAACAAGACCAACAAGGTGACATCTAGTGGCACTTCTGATACCTATGATGTAGAGGACATAAAGGATAACCCTTATACTTTTGACGGTACTAAATATACCGATAAGAACAATTATTTGCGCCACATGGCAAAATACTTCTGCATAGACGCTAAGAACATACGCGGTGCGATTTATCAAGATGTAAAGGTGTTGCACAGCGGTTCATACATTGTTGAATGTAAAGGTTACTCAAACACGCCCAAGGCAAAACTGTTTGCTGTGCGTCTTGACAAAGATGGCAAGGAGGTTGCACGCACTGTGCACCAAACGGTGCTCAGCCAGGTATCATATATGTCGGAAGCTGAAAAGGAAGCTCTGCACGTTGACGAACAGAACATGGACTATGCTGGAAAAGAGTTTTACGGCTCGCGCAAATATATCAACTCGGTACTGGTACAAATTCCGGAACAGGCCGACGACAATTATGGATACATACGCTTTGGCATGCTCGTGGGCGATGATAAAAACGACACCCAACCTGTTGATGGCGAATGGACCGTGTTTGACGACTTCCGCTTGCTGTATGCCAGCAGAACAATTGACGAAGACCTTATTCTTGATGAAGACCGCTCTGACTTGAGTTATCTCACCACCTGTAAAAACAACTATAAAAACAAGGTGCTACACCTTAAAAAGAGTTTTACACGCGATAAATGGAACTCGATTGTGCTGCCCGTTAAACTCACCCGCGACCAGTTCCGTCAGGCTTTCGGCGCTAACGCAAAACTGGCTAAACTGACATCGCTTACCAGCGATGAGATACAGTTTACATCCATCGACATGAATAGCATGACCACTAACGATGTGGTGCTGGATGCTTACACGCCATACATCTTCTTCCCTACAAAGTATATTGCGAAGAATGAAACACCTGCTTATAAAGCGCTGCTCACCGAAACAGGCACTGAAGCAAAGTCGCACGAGTTGGTGATTTCAGATAACCACATCGAGATTCCGAACATAACGTTTGAAACGAATAGTGAAAACGAAAACGATATGAGCCATATCGACACTGACACGTGGACAACAAAACAAATGTATAGCGTAGAGGGCAACGGAACGATGAAGGCTCACGGAACATTTGTACGCACCTTCGGTACCGATGCAGAACAAGACCTGAAAGATCCAGAATCATCTACTTACGGCGAATTTACTATCAAGAACCACGAGTTCTTTACTGGTCGCGATAACCTGATAAAGAGTTTCTTCTTTTATGAGGGCAATATGTACTACTCAAACAACCGTCCGCATGGATTGCGTGGTTTTAATTGCTGGTTCAAGCCTACAGGTGGTACGCTTGTACAACAACCTATACGTCTGTATCTGGATGGAGTGGCCAATGGCACTACTACCAACATCAATACAGTGCTTGACTTTGAGAAACAAAATATCACTGGCAAGGCCGTTAAGGGTATCTTTAACCTAAACGGACAGCGCATTAGCGATAAGGCTGACACCACAGGCCTGCCCGCTGGTATGTATATCGTAAACGGCAAAAAATGCATCATAAAATAGCCTCATCAGTAACAAATAATAAAAAATATAACAATGAAAAAGATATATACAAAGCCACAAATGGTGATGGTGGCTGCTGAATCTACCGAACTGTGTGCCGCCTCTGGCCCATCATGGCACGTTGATTGTAAAGGCGAACATGATACACCAAGCTCAAGCGATCCCGACTATGGCGATATTATCTACGACCAAGGTGAGGGCTCAATTATTGGAAACGATCCCTTTAAAGAAGATAATTGGTAACCCCAAGTACGCTCAATAACAAAAAAAACGCCGCATAGCACCTTTTTTACAAAGCGCTATGCGGCGATATTGTTTTATGTTATACACCTTCTTATGTATTTTTTAGCTTACAAGGTTTGCTGCATCAAGGTGTGCAGATGGCCAGCATAATAAAGGGGGATATTGTATAGTGTGAAAGGTCGACCATCAGAACGGGTGATGACATCTGACGTCATGGGGCCATTCCACAAACGCAAAGCGATGTTTTCTTTCGACTCTTCCATAAACAGATGTAGGGAGCGAAGCTTCGAGTTGGCACCCGTCTTCACCTCTATGGGCAACAAATGCGACTTATAACGTATCACAAAGTCGACCTCAGCCTGCGAGTTGCGCGCATCGCGCACCCAGAACAAGCGTTTCTCGCCAAAGGTGGTGGTGGCACCCAGCAACTCTTGCGCCACGATATGTTCTGCAATATCGCCGTTCCACAACTCGTCGCTATCGGTAGTGAATAACAACTCTTCTTGCATGCCCGCCACATAATTAACAAGACCTGTATCAAGCCACAACAGCTTGGGGCTTTTCTTTAAATCGGGCAAAATGGGGAACGAGGTTGACGTAAGCGGATAAACCAGCTCAAGAAGCAATGTTTTCTCAAGGGTGCGGAAGGCATTGCTTACATCGGCCGACTTGAAAGACGAATTGGTAAACTTGGCAAACTGTATTCGGTGCCCAGCAGAGGCCCATCCATAATTTAGGATATAACGTATTGAGTCTTGCTCTTTACGATTGTCGGCATACTTTTCAACATCATCGCGATAACCTGAAAGCAAAGCGTTGAACACATCAGATAGGCGCACCATATCATGATATTGGGCATAATTGGCTACTATTTCGGGTAAGCCGCCTATAATCATATACTTCTTAAAAAGGTCGAGGGTATAGCTATGCAACGACTGGGGCACGGCTACCTTTTCTACTTGGCTGGCCAACATCTCTTCGCCAATGGCCGACAGAAACTCTACAAACGTGCAAGGATGCAAAGCCATATACTCTACCCTACCTACGGGGAAGGATATATGACGACCCATCAAACTCTCAAGCAACGAACCTGCAGCAATGACATATAGGTCGGGGCGCTTTTCGTAAAAATAACGAAGAGCTTGCACGGCCTTGGGCTCGGTCTGTATCTCATCGATAAATATCAATGTGCGGGGGCTATCAACAGGTAACTTCGCCTTAAAGAAAATGCCCGCCAAGAGGTCGTCGAAAGTGCTATCGGTGGCAAACAACTCAGCGTTGTCTTTTTCTTCAAGGTTTAGGTATATATAATGATCGAAATCGGCAGCAAACATTTCTACAAGCGTAGTCTTGCCCACCTGGCGCGCGCCACGCAAAACAAGGGGTTTGCGCTCGGCTTTCAACGCCCACTCACGAAGATTTTCAAGTGCTATTCGTCTAAACATATCTAAATACCTTTATATCAAGCACAAAGATACACATTATTTTCAAATCCAAACCAACTTTTGAAGAAAATTGCATCAAATCCAAACCAACATTGACGAAAATTGGTATCAAAACCAAACCAACATTGACATAATTACATACCAAATCCAAACCTACTTTGAAGAAAATCGAATCAAATCCAAACCCACTTTGAAGGAATATACAATACCCAGAAGAACGGTTCAGATAATATTGTTGTGTTTTTAGCAACCTATTTCGCGCTACACACGTGTTTTACTTGAACACAAATTTCGATGAATTATCCACGAATTAATCCATGAATTATCCATATCGGACGATGGCAAACTTAAGTAGGACGGTGGTCTCCGCGCCCCGTCCTCCAGCACCCAACGCTTCTTAATAGATAACCTCATATATTTAAAAGAACCTTGCTAAGCAAGAGGCAACAAAAAAAGGTAGGAGATAAGCACCCTTGACGAGTGTTTATCTCCTACCTATTATCTGCTATTATGCAAACGCCTGTTTGCTTACTTTATCATGTCTACCGAACGCTTCAAGAAGGCATCAAGGGCAGCACCCTTCAACATGCCATTCTGCAGCAAGGCAAGGTCGATGAGCTGATGCACAACCTTGTTGTCCTTAGCAAAGGCGGTGAGGATGTCTTTCTTCTTTGTGCGCTGCTCGTCAAGGCTCTTCTCGGTGTTCTTCAGGTCGTCTTTCTCTTCCTGTGTCACCTCTTCGGGCTTCTTACCATTTTGGCTTTGGTGCAAGGCGGCAATACGAGCCTCAAGGCCCTTCATCTCGCTTACCACGGGCTTCAGTTCTTCAGCGCAAGCAGCGTTCTCACTGTCAACAATGCCCTTTATCAGAGCGTGGTCGCTGTTAAGCACAATGTTATAGGCATCGGGCATCTGTGCGTAGAAGGCCATGCCTGCTTGGTAGCGGCTCATCTCCTTCATACGGCGCATATACTCGCTCTGGGTGATGATAACGGGCAGTGCCGCCTCGCCCAATGCTTCTACCTGGACATAGAACTCGGCCTTGTCAATATTTGGCATCTGTGAGCGGAACATCTCTGACAAATTGTCACTTGTTTCTTTGTCAAGAGCCTCTTCCTTCTTGTCGTCTTTCACAATAAGATGGTCAACCACATCGCTGTCAACACGTGTAAAGCGGCTCTTCTCCAGCTTTTGCTCAAGCATTGAGGCCATGGGCACATCGAGCTGTCCATCAAACAGGAGCACGCTATAACCCTTGGCCTTAGCGCTCTCGATGAAGCTATACTGGCCCTCTTTATCAGTGGCGTAGAGGTAAACGAGGTTGCCATCCTTATCGGTTTGGTTATCCTTGATAAGGGTTTTATACTCGTCGTAAGTGTAATGTTTGCCGTCAACATCCTTCAAGAGGGCGAAGTCTTTAGCACGCTCGTAGAAGTCGTCTTGCGACAGCATGCCGTAATGGATGAAGAGTTTCAAGTCGTCCCACTTCTCCTCATACTCTTTACGATTTTCTTTAAAGATGCTGTTCAAGCGGTCGGCCACCTTCTTAGTGATGTAGGTTGAAATCTTCTTTACATTGGCATCGCTCTGCAAATATGAACGGCTTACATTCAAGGGAATGTCGGGCGAGTCGATAACGCCGTGCAACAGGGTAAGGAACTCGGGCACAATGCCTTCTACCTGATCGGTAACAAACACCTGGTTGCAGTAGAGCTGTATCTTGTTACGCTGCAACTCGAGGTTGCTCTTGATGCGTGGGAAGTAAAGAATACCTGTGAGGTTGAAGGGATAGTCGACGTTAAGGTGTATCCAAAACAACGGCTCGTCTTGCATGGGATAAAGTGTGCGATAGAACGACTTATAATCGTCGTCCTTCAGCGTGCTTGGAGTCTTGGTCCACAGAGGCTCAACGTTGTTGATAATGTTGTCTTCTTCGGTTTCTACCTGCTTGCCATCCTTCCACTCGGTTTTCTTACCGAAGGCTACGGGCACAGGCATAAACTTGCAATACTTGTTCAGCAGCTCTTGTATCTTTATCTTGTCGAGGAACTCTTTGCAATCGTCGTCAATGTAGAGGATAATGTCTGAGCCACGATCTTCCTTCTCGGCATCGCTAATCTCAAACTCAGGGCTACCATCGCAGCTCCATTTTACGGCCTTAGCACCGTCTTTATAACTGCGGGTAACAATTTCTACCTTCTTGCTCACCATGAATGATGAGTAAAAGCCAAGACCAAAGTGGCCAATGATGGAATTGGCGTTATCCTTATATTTGTCGAGGAAGTCGTTAACGCCTGAGAAAGCTATCTGGTTGATATATTTGTCAATTTCTTCCTCAGTCATACCAATACCACGGTCGCTGATGGTGAGCGTTCCTTTATCGGCATCAAGGCTTACGCGCACGGTGAGGTCACCCAGCTCGCCTTTGAAGTCGCCACGCTCGGCCAGCGTTTTCATTTTCTGTGTAGCATCGACAGCGTTCGACACCATCTCGCGCAAGAAAATCTCATGGTCAGAATAGAGGAACTTTTTGATGACGGGGAATATGTTCTCGGTTGTAACCCCGATATTACCTTTCTGCATAATTGTATATGTTTTATTTTTTATTTCTGTTATTCTTGTTTCTGTTATTTTTGTTTTTCTCATTGCGAGAACCCATTACCAGCCCCGAAAGACCATAACGTTCTCACCATGCATTATGCAAATAGTGTGCCAACATAGCAAACAAAAAAAAGGCGAACCAAGAACACTGGTTGCGTTCTTGGTTCGCCATTGTATCTCTAAAAAACTACGATACGATATTAATAGTCGTCATCGTCACTCACATCCTCGGCTTCCATATTCAGTTCGTCGGGATCAGTGTCGAAGGTGGTGCGATAGCTTTCTTCTGTCAGCTTATCTTCATCAAACGTATCATCATCGTCGTCGTCGTCATTGTAACGATCGTCAATCTCGGGCAAATCTTCATCGTCGTCCTCGTCGTCATCATCAGAGAAACGCTTCTCCATCTTGTCCTCAACTAAAGTGTCTTTCATCTTCAGCATCTCAGGCTTCTCCTTGGCAAAGATTGCTTCTACCCACGAGCCCTTAGGTATTTCAAGCACCTCGAAACCATCATTCACCTTTTTCTCATACATGCCACCAGCCTTGTGCAAACGATCTTTAGGCAATGTAGTAGTGCTGATGTCGAAACCACTCTCAATAATGTCTTGGATGCTTTGCGACAACGAGTCCCAGCCTCCGCCAAAGTTGCGGTCGATAACCTCAAGCAACGTCACGGCCGAGATGTGATGAATATTCTCATAGGTGAGATCAGTAACACGCTGGATGGGGCGCTTTTTAATGCCATACTTCACAACGCTTTTGTCGTCCATACTGATAGGAGCCACTTTTAAGCCACGAGCCTCATACTTGGCAATTACCTCTGGACGGTCAACCTTCACCTCTTCTACCTCAAATGCACACTTGATAATATCAACAAAGTGACGATAATTGTCCTTAAAATCGGCATCTTTAGCGGCGGCTTCCATCATACGGAAAACATCGTTCTCCTGCAACCCCCACACAGTGCTTTTAGTTAATGTCTTATAAGTCAATCCTTTCTGTTGTTTCATATATGTATCTTAATATTTTCAATATTCTCTATTTATATACTCTTTCTTTAAATACTGATGCACATACGTATCGTGCAAAGTCCTAAAATAAAAGATGGCTGTATGCCCCTACTACAGGAGACACCAAAACACATCCCTCTGCAAGGAGTGCTGCAAAAGTATATACAATATTGCTAATTCACAAGTTTTTCTATAATAAATTTTGCTCATTTCGTATGTTTTTCCTAATTTTGCCTTACTAGAACAATAAAATATGAGTCAGCCTTTAGCAGAAAGAATGAGGCCCAAAAGCCTTGACGACTATGTCGGACAACAACACTTGGTGGGAAAAGATGCTGTGCTGAGACGAATGATTGACGCAGGACGCATTTCCTCATTCATTCTATGGGGCCCACCTGGAGTAGGAAAGACCACCCTGGCACAAATCATTGCACATAAACTTGACACACCATTCTACACCCTTAGCGCCGTTACCAGTGGCGTAAAAGATGTGCGCGAGGTGATTGAACGTGCAAAAAACAACCGTTTCTTCAATACTGCATCGCCCATACTCTTTATCGACGAGATACACCGCTTCAGTAAATCGCAGCAAGACTCGTTACTGGGAGCTGTAGAGCAAGGTGTGGTGACACTGATAGGTGCCACTACCGAAAACCCTTCGTTTGAGGTTATACGCCCGTTGCTATCACGCTGCCAGCTGTATGTGCTGAAACCTCTTGAGAAAGCCGACTTGCTGGCTCTGCTAAACCGAGCCGTGACCGAAGATGTGGAGCTAAGCAAACGCCATATCCTACTAGAACAAACCGATGCCATACTGCGATACAGCGGTGGCGATGCTCGTAAGTTGCTAAACATACTGGAACTGGTGGTAGAGGCAGAAAGCACCGAAACGGTGGTGCTGAACGACGACATTGTGGAACGCCGACTGCAACAAAACCCACTGGCCTATGACAAGGGAGGCGATATGCACTACGACATCATATCGGCCTTCATAAAAAGTATTCGTGGCAGCGACCCCGATGCCGCGCTCTACTGGATGGCTCGAATGATTGAAGGTGGTGAAGACCCACAATTCATAGCTCGACGTGTGGTGATAAGTGCTGCCGAAGATATCGGACTGGCAAACCCTAACGCCCTGCTGCTGGCCAATGCTGCCTTTGACGCAGTGATGAAGATAGGATGGCCTGAAGGACGCATTCCGTTGGCAGAGGCGGTGGTATACTTGGCCACCAGTCCGAAGAGCAACTCGGCATACAACGGCATCAACACAGCTCTTGAGATGGTGCGCAAGACGGGCAACCAACCTGTGCCACTGCATCTGCGCAACGCCCCTACGGCACTAATGCGCGAACTGGGTTACCACGATGGCTACAAGTATGCTCACGACTATCCCGAGAATTTTGTACAACAACAATATATGCCCGACGCTCTTACTGACACGCGCCTGTGGCAAGCCCAACACTCGCCCGCCGAAGATAAACTATATCAACGCATGGTGCGATTGTGGGGAGACAGATATAAATAAGAAAACAAACAAGTATGAAACTAGTAGTATTAGATGGCGCTGGGCTCAATCCTGGCGACTTGTCATGGAAACCATTTGAGCAGTTCGGACAACTGACCGTTTACCCACGTTCAACACCTGAAGAGGTGCTGCAACGAGCTGCCGACGCAGATATCGTATTCACTAATAAGGTGGTATTTGATGACGACACCATCAAAGCATTACCCAACCTTAAATATATTGGCGTAATGGCCACTGGATATAATGTGGTAGACGTTGAAGCCGCGGCACGTCATGGCGTAACCGTTACTAACATTCCGGCATACAGCACCGACAGCGTGGCACAAATGACATTCGCACATATTCTGAACATTACAAACCGCGTTGACCATTATGCCACACAGAACCGAGAAGGACGATGGAGCAACAACCCCGACTTCTGCTATTGGGATGAACCCATGCATGAACTGTCGGCACTCACCATGGGCATCATCGGTCTGGGTAACATCGGCATGAAGGTTGCTCAGCTGGCTATGGCCTTCGGCATGGACGTGTTTGCTGTTACCAGCAAGAACGCTTCAGAGCTGCCCGCTGGCATACAAAAAACAACGTTTGAAGGATTGCTGGGCGTGGCCGACATTATCTCACTGCACTGTCCGCTCACCCCCTCTACCAAAGAGATGTTCAATAAAGCCACACTCAGCAAAATGCGAAAAGGGTCTATCCTCATAAATACAGGTCGCGGACCACTGGTAAACGAGAACGATGTGGCCGAAGCACTTGAAAACGAACAGCTGGCAGCCTACGGTGCCGATGTAATGGTGCAAGAACCACCTACTGCCGACAATCCACTGTTTGCCCAGCCACACGCCTATCTCACCCAACATATCGCATGGGCTACTGTTGAAGCTCGTAAACGATTAATGGGTATTGCTGAAGAAAACGTAAAAGCCTTTGTAGAGGGCCATCCCATCAATGTTGTATCAAAAGTATGATTACACAGTTTGACGAAGTATATGGCTCGTTGATGAAAATCATCGAGGTACTCGGCACATTCACATTCGTAGTGTCGGGCATTAGGCACGCTGCAGCCAAACACTTCGACTGGTTCGGAGGGTTCATCTGCGGTATTGCCGTGGCCATAGGGGGTGGCACCGTGCGCGATGTCATGCTGGGCGTACCACCTTTTTGGATGACGTCGTCGATGTATATGATATGCGCTGTCTTTGCACAGTTTTTCGCACTCATCTTCTCACATTATCTTAAGAAGCTTGACAACGCGTGGTTTATCTTCGACACACTGGGCTTAGCCCTCTTCACCATCGCTGGTATACAGAAAACACTTGAATGTGGATACCCCTTCTGGGTGGCCATCATCATGGGCTGCATTACAGGCTCAATGGGAGGCGTCATACGCGACGTCGTGCTCAACAACCTACCCGTCATCTTCCAAAAAGAAATATACGCCACAGCATGCGTCGTAGGCGGCTTCGTCTATTGGGGGCTCACGCTGGTAGGCATGGACGTAAGATTTGTTTCACTCATCACCTTCATCGTTGTGTGCACCATACGCTTCCTGGCAGTAAAATACCACATATCCTTCCCTGCCCTACACGAAGATATGTAGCTAACATTGTAAAAGATGGATAGACAACAAACAATAACGAATAAGAGCGTTTGAAAAATTAAGAAAAGTATTTGGCAAAAATAAGAAGATTATTAGGAAAACTAAGATAGACTTTAGGAAAACTAAA
>ERZ1026846.2113-NODE-2113-length-11142-cov-4.919636_pt1 | contig 11142 bp, 7 predicted proteins | sample MGYA00380153_ERZ1026846 | MGnify/ENA primary metagenome ERZ1026846 (study PRJEB33269, sample SAMEA4719789) | human gut metagenome | biome: human-associated habitat; feature: organic feature; material: feces | place: Cameroon | collected 2013-10 ... | reverse complement strand
TGGGAGAACAGCGCACCATAAGTATCTGTGTAAATCTGTGAAATCCGTGGGAGAACATCTCGGTAGGAGGTTCTGTGAATTCGGCGTATTCTGTGGGAGAATATCCCATAGCAGGCGGCGTGGGTATGGCAAGATGCCATACCCTCCTAAGGAGAAATCCGTGGGAGGACATCTCAGCAGGAGGTTCTGTGAATTCGGCGTATTCCGTGGGAGAATATCCCATAGCAGGTGGCGTGGGTATGGCAAGATGCCATACCCTCCTAAGGAGAAATCCGTGGGAGAATACACTCAACAAGAAGTTCTGTGCAAATCTGTGAAATCTGTGGGAGGACATAGCAGGCGGCGTGGGTATGGCAAGATGCCATACCCTCCTAAGGAGGAATCTGCGGGAGGACACCTAATAAAACTTTGAAAAGAATATGATAATATTAGTGATTTCGATAATTGTGCTCGGCATCATCGCCGCACTGATCGCCAAGCTGAGCAAGCACGACGGCGAGGAGAAGATAACCGTGGTGGAGACATGCGCCACATGCAACGGCACTAACGACAAGTGCGAGCAGGACTGCATGATGGAAGCTGCTACGAAGGACATCGTCTACTACGACGACGAGGAGCTCGACGCGTTCAGCGGCCGACCGTCAGACAGCTACACCGACGAGGAGGTGGAGATGTTCAGCGAGGTGCTCTACACCATGCGCCACGAGGAGATAGCCGACTGGTGCCGCAGTCTGACACTGCGCGGTATCAACCTGCCCGACCAGATAAAGGACGAAACATTCATGCTCAGGGAGGGTTAAGGCAATAAAACGCCACAAACAGAGTTATTTATACGTGAAACTATTTAAGACAAGACATATTATCCCCATCCTTCTCGCAGCTGTATTGGTGGTTGCGACAGGATGCTCTACGCAGAAAAACACCGCGCGCACACGCTGGTGGCACTCGTTCAAGGCGCGTTATAACACTTATTATAACGGCTCGTTGGCGTATATCGATGCCTCATTAGAGAAGGAGGAAGGCAACAAGGACAACTTCACCGAGCTTATTCCGCTCTACACCGTGAGCAACAAGAACAGCCGAGAGATAGGCAAGTCGAACTACGACCGCGCCATCGAGAAGTGTCAGAAGACCATCAAGCTGCACAGCATAAAACGCCGACCGCAGTGGACAAAGCAGCGCAAGAAGACGGCGAAGGACTTGGAGTGGCTCTCGCGCCGCGAGTACAACCCGTTCCTTTGGAAGGCGTGGTTGCTCATGGGACGCTCGCAGTTCTACAAGGGAGCGTTCGACGAGGCAGCAGCTACGTTCAACTACATGAGCCGACTGTACCAGACGCAACCAGCCATCTACGCCCAGTCGAGGGCGTGGCTCGCCAAGTGCTACATCGAGGAGGGTTGGCTCTACGATGCCGAGGACGTGATACGCAATATGCAGCGCGACTCCATCCACTGGTCGGCACGCAAGGAGTGGGACTACACCTACGCCGACTACTACATACACACGGGCGAATACGAGAAGGCTATCCCCCACCTGCGCAACGTGATAAAGCACGAGATGCGACGCAAGCAGCGCGCACGCGAGTGGTTCCTCATGGGACAGATGCAGGCAGCGTTGGGCAACAACGTGGAGGCGATGAAGGCGTTCAAGCACGTGACGAAGCTCAACCCACCCTACGAGCTGGAGTTCAACGCACGCATCAGCATGACGGAGGTGATGTCCGTAGGTCAGTCGAAGAAGATGATTGGCAGACTGAAACGCATGGCACGCTCGGACAAGAACAAGGAATATCTCGACCAGGTGTACTACGCCATCGGCAACATATACCTCGCACAGAGCGACACCGCACAAGCCATCAACGCCTACGAGCGCGGAGCTGCTAAAGCCACACGCTCGGGCATAGAGAAGGGCGTGCTGCTGCTGAAGCTCGGCGACATCTACTGGGACAAGGAGCGTTACAACGACGCGCAACGCTGCTACGGTCAGGCTATCGGTATGCTCGACAAAGAGCGCAAGGACTACGAGGAGCTGTCGAACCGCTCGAAGATTCTGGACGACCTCGTGCCATACACCGACGCTATACACCTGCAGGACTCACTGCAGTCGCTCGCCAAGATGAGCGAGAGCGACCGCAACGCTGCCATCGACCGCACCATCGAGGCGCTGAAGAAGAAGGAGAAGGAGGAACGCCGACTGCAGGCAGAGCAGGACGCGCAGAACCAGATGAACGGCGGCAACGACATGGCGCAGAACAACCAGTTCGGCAACAACACGACTATGCAGAACCAGCAGAACCAGCGCAACGCGCAGTGGTACTTCTACAACCAGATGGCGGTGAGCCAGGGTAAGGCGGCGTTCCAGAAGCAATGGGGCAAGCGCGAGAATGTGGACGACTGGCAGCGCGTGAACAAGACGGTGGTTGCGTTCCAGACCGACGAGCCGGAACTCACCGAGGAGCAGCAGGACTCCATAGCGCAGGCGGAAGCAATAGCCGACTCGCTCGCACTCATCGCTGACAGCGCACAGAACGACCCACACAAACGCGAGTACTACATGGCGCAGATACCGTTCACGGAGGAGCAGGTGGCGGAGAGTAACGGCATCATCGCCGAAGGACTCTACAACTCGGGCGTCATCTTCAAGGACAAGCTCGACAACCTACCGCGAAGCGAGAAGCAGTTCATGCGACTCATCGGCGGCGACTATCCCAACTTTGAGAAGAAGGCGGAGGCTTACTATCACCTCTACCTATTATATATGCGCAAGGGCGACCGACAGACCGCCGACTCGTACGTGGCACGACTCAAGCAGGAGTACCCCGAGAGCGAGTGGACAACACTGCTCACCGACCCCAACTTTGTGGAGAACGCGCGTCTCGGCGTGCACCTCGAAGATTCGCTGTACGCCGCTACCTACGATGCGTTCAAGGCGGCGCGCTACAAGGAGGTGCGCGGCAATGTCGGCGTGTCCGAACAGCGGTTCCCGTTGGGTGCCAACCGCGACAAGTTCCTCTTCATCGGTGGTCTGGGCAAGCTGAACGATGGCGACTACGAGGGTTGCATCGACGACCTGAACACGGTGGTGAAGAAGTATCCGCAAAGCCCTATAGCCGTAATGGCAGGCATGATAGTGAAAGGCGTGAACGAGGGACGACAGCTGCAAGGCGGCAAGTTCGACCTCGAGAATATCTGGGAGCGACGCTCGCAGGTGCTCAACGAAAGCGACTCGACGGCGGTGCGCGAGTTCTCTAACGACCGCAACGCTGCGTTCATATACATGATTGCGTACCAACCCGACTCGATAGATGCCAACCGTATGCTCTTCGAGCTGGCTCGCTACAACTTCACATCGTTCATGGTGCGCAACTTCGACATAGAGGTGGAGCAGGCGGACGGACTGAACCGTATGCTCGTGAAGGGTTTCCGCAACTACGACGAGGCACTGCAGTACGCACGCCAGCTACAGAAGCAGAAGCAGCTGATGAAGCTCGTGGGCAAGAGTCGACAGATAGTAATCAGCGACGTGAACCTGCCGCTGCTCGGCAAGCAGTTCAGCTACGCCGACTACGCCGAGTTCTACGAGAAGAACTTCGCTCCGCTTAAGATAGCAACGGAGGATCTGCTCGACATTCCGGAGGAGCCAGTCGTTGAGCCAGACGAACAGAAGACGACAAAGCAGCGCGACGACTTCGAGGAGGAGCCTACGAACAACCAGAACACTACGAACACATTCTTCGACGAAGAGCCTCAACCAACAGAAGAGCCGTCGACCGAGGGTGGCGTGGTGAACATCGAGGAGGAACAGCCTCAGGAGCCAGCTACCGAAACTGTGGTTGGGGAGGAACCGAAGCCCGAGGTCAAGGAGGAGTCTGCAACGACTGTTGTAGAGGAACCGAAGCCGGAGGTCAAGGAGGAGTCAGCAACGACTGCTGTAGAGGAACCGAAGCCAGAGGTCAAGGAGGAGTCTGCAACGACTGTTGTAGAGGAACCGAAGCCGGAGGTTAAGGAAGAGCCCAAGCCGATAGTAAAGGAAGAACCCAAGCAGTTGGAGGACGACTTCTACTTCGGCGAAGACCCTCAGCCCAAGCAAGGCACGCCGAGCAAGAAGCAGAACAACAAACAGGCGGAGAGCTACGACGACGATGAGTATTACGACCTCGACGGTTTTTAACAAAAAAGAAAGAGCATTATGAGCAACGGATATTTACTGTGGGTTGACGACGAGATTGAACTCTTGCGCGCCCATATCATCTTCCTTCAGAGCAAAGGATACGAAGTGGTGACCGTGAGCAACGGAACAGACGCCATCGAAGAGTGCAAGCAGCACAAGTTCGACCTGGTGCTGCTCGACGAGATGATGCCCGGCATCAGCGGACTCGAAACGCTGCAACAGATAAAGGAGTTGTCGCCTGCTACGCCCGTAGTGATGGTGACGAAGAGCGAGGAGGAGAACATCATGGATCAGGCTATCGGCTCGAAGATAGCCGACTATCTGATAAAGCCGGTGAACCCCAACCAGATTCTGCTCACGCTGAAGAAGAACATACACCGCAAGCAGATTGTGTCGGAGGTGACGCAGACGGGCTATCAGCAGAACTTCCAGGACATATCAATGCAGATAATGAACTGCAACACGATAGACGACTGGAAGGATGCGTACCGCCGACTGGTACACTGGGAACTGGAGCTTAGCTCTACGGACAGCAACATGACCGAGATGCTGCAGATGCAGAAGGAGGAAGCAAACAACGGCTTCGCCAAGTTCATAAAGAAGCACTACTTGTCGTGGGTGGCACCAGGCGTAACCGAACGCCCGCTGATGAGCCCGGACATCTTCAAGCGCAAGGTATTCCCTGCGATAAACGAGGGCGAGAAGGTGTTCCTCATCGTCATCGACAACTTCCGCTACGACCAGTGGCGCGTGCTGTCGAAGGAGATTGGCAACATGTTCGATATCGAGGAGGACATGTACACCAGCATCCTGCCGACGGCTACGCAGTACGCACGCAACGCCATCTTCTCGGGACTGATGCCCGAGCAGATTGAGAAGATGTTCCCCGAACTGTGGGTGGACGAGGACGAAGACGAGGGCAAGAACCTCAACGAGGAACCGCTCATACGCACGCAGATAGAACGCTACCGCCGCCGCGACTCGTTCTCGTATCACAAGGTGAACGACTCGACGGGTGCCGACAAGCTGCTCGCACGCCTCAACGAGCTGACGAAGAACGACCTCAACGTCATCGTGGTCAACTTCATCGATATGCTCTCGCACGCAAGAACAGAGTCGAAAATGGTGCGCGAACTTGCAAACAACGAGTCGGCTTACCGCTCGATAACGCTCTCGTGGTTCCGCCATTCGGTGATGGCTGACCTGCTCAGCGCACTCTCGCAGATCGACTGCCGCATCATCATCACCACCGACCACGGCAGTATCCGTGCGTCGAAGCCGGTGAAGATAATCGGCGACCGCAACACGAACACCAACCTGCGCTACAAGCTGGGCAAGAACCTCAACTGCCAATCGAAGGAAGTGTTCGTCATCAAGAACCCACAGGAGGCGCAGCTGCCCGCACCAAACATCAGTACGTCGTACATGTTCGCTACCGGCAGCACATTCTTCGCCTACCCCAACAACTACAACTACTACGTGTCGTACTACAAGGACACGTTCCAGCACGGCGGCATCTCGCTCGAAGAGATGCTCATACCGCTGATAACACTAAAGGGAAGGAAATAAAAAAGCAGCAAGCAGCTTACTGTTATAATAGAAAAACGAAAAAACTATGGAAATAAAAATCAATTCTCTGGCAGACATCAACGAGGCTGCCAAGACATTTGTAGAGAATATGGGCGACGGCAAGGTGTTCGCCTTCTATGGCAAGATGGGCGCAGGCAAGACTACCTTCGTAAAGGCTGTCTGCGAGTGTTTGGGCGTAGACGACGTAATCACTTCGCCCACTTTCGCCATCGTGAACGAATACACTTCCGCCACAACCGGCGACGCGATATACCACTTCGACTTCTACCGCATAAAGAAGCTCGAAGAGGTGTACGACATGGGCTACGAGGACTACTTCTACAGCGGTTCGCTGTGCTTCCTGGAGTGGCCGGAGCTGATAGAGGACCTGCTACCTGAGGACGCAACGAAGGTTACTATCGAAGAGACTGCAGACGGTTCGCGCGTAGTGAAGTTCTAAACTATTTGAACGCGACGCGGTAGGTGCAACCGTTCTTCCAGTTGCTGCAGCCGTAAGCCGTCTTACCTTTTATGATTGTACCCTTGCCGCAAACGGGGCAAGTGGTGCCGATTATGCTGTCGTCTGCCGACGGCTCGCTTGTTGCGGGTTGCGGTGAGGCGGCAGCATTTTTTGTTGATGCAGTCGACGACGTTGCAGCAGACTTTGCTGCGGCTTTCTTCGGCGTAGCAGTCTTTTTCTTTTTTGCCTTCTTCAGATCCTCGTCGGTGGTGATGGTGACGCGGCGGTTGCTGTTGTCGCGCAGAACGTCGTACACAATCTCCGTCACCTGTTGCTTCAGCTCGTTGATGAAGTCGGCAGCCTCGTACTTCTTGTGCTCTATATCGCGGAGCTTCTTCTCCCATATGCCGGTCAGCTCGCAACTCTTGAGCAGTTCCTCGTGGATGATATCAATCAGTTCGATGCCGGTAGCCGTGGCGATGAGGTTCTTGCGCTCGCGACGTATGTAGTGGCGCTTGAAGAGTGTCTCGATGATGCCGGCACGCGAAGACGGTCGTCCGATGCCGTTCTCCTTCAGCGCAGCACGCAGCGTCTCGTCGTCGACAAACTTGCCGGCGGTCTCCATGGCACGCAGCAGCGTAGCCTCGGTGTAGTACTTCGGCGGTGTGGTCCACTTCTCGGTGAGTGTAGGCGTGTGCGGTCCGCTCTCGCCCTTTACGAATGTGGGCAGAGTGCGCTCATCGTCCTGCTTGTCGTCGTCTTCGGACGACGACGGTTGTGGGTTGAGGGGTTGAGGGGTTGAGGGGTTGTTGGGTTGAGAGGGCTGCTGGGCGTATATCGTGCGCCATCCAGGCTCTAATATCTCCTTGCCGCTCACCTTGAACTCCACGTCCTCCACCTTGCCGAGCACGGTGGTGGTAGCGAACTTGCAGTCGGGATAGAACACGGCGATGAAGCGGCGTGCAATGAGGTCGTAGACGTTGCGCTCCATGTCGCTGAGTGCAGACGCCGGCACGCCGGTCGGGATGATGGCGTGGTGGTCGGTCACCTTAGATGTGTCGAAGACACGCTTCGACTTGGGCAGTTTCTTTCCGGCAAGCGGCTGTATGTACTGCTCGTAACCGCGCATACCGGTGAGTATGCCGGCACACTTCGGGTAGATGTCGTCGCTCAGGAACTGCGTATCGACACGCGGATAGGTGGTAAGCTTGCGCTCGTAGAGCGACTGTATGAGGTTGAGCGTCGTCTCGGCACTGTATGAGAACTTGCGGTTGCACTCCACCTGCAGCGAGGTGAGGTCGAAGAGGCGTGGAGGAGCCTCGTTACCGTTCTTCTTCGACACGCCCGTCACCTCGAACGGCTTGTCGGCGATGGTGGCGAACGCCTGCTCGCCCTCCTCCTTCGTCGTGAACTTGCCCTTTGTGGCTGTGAAGAGTGTGTCGCGATAGATGGTGGAGAGCACCCAATAAGGCTCGGGCACGAACGAGTCGATCTCCTTCTGACGGTTGACGATGAGCGCGAGCGTAGGTGTCTGCACGCGTCCGATGCTGAGCACCTGTCGGTTCTGTCCGTACTTGAGCGTGTAGAGGCGCGTGGCGTTCATGCCCAGGAGCCAGTCGCCGATGGCGCGACTCAGTCCGGCTACGTACAGCGGCTGGTACTCGCTCTGGTCCTTGAGCGAGTTGAACCCCTCGCGGATAGCCTCGTCGGTCATCGACGATATCCACAGACGCTTCACCGGACACTTCGCCTGCGCCTTCTGCATCACCCAACGCTGTATCAGTTCACCCTCCTGGCCGGCGTCACCACAGTTGACGATGCAGTCGGCAGCCTGCATGAGACGCTCGATGACACTGAACTGGCGTTTGATGCCGTCGTCGTCGATGAGCTTGATGCCGAAGCGCGGCGGAATCATCGGCAACGCCGAGAGACTCCAGTGCTTCCAGTTCTCGGTGTAGTCGTTGGGCTCTTTCAGCGTGCAGAGGTGGCCGAAGGTCCACGTCACTTGGAAGCCATTACCCTCCATGTATCCGTTGTGTGAGGTTGTGGCACCCAATATGCGGGCTATATCCTTGGCTACGCTTGGTTTCTCGGCTATGCAGACTATCATTTGTTTCTGTTTTTTAAATTAAATACGAAGTGCAAAGTTACTTAAAATTATTGAGTTTCGCACGCCAAGTTCCATATATCTTGCGCAATTACGCAGCGGATACAATCCGCCATATTTCCTCCGGAAGTACGCCCGAGGCGTTGCTTCCGAAAGAAATTTTGGTCTTTTAGCGTTTTTTTTACACTAATTAACACTTTTGTGTCCATTTGTATCAATAATCTAAACTATTTAGACTAACTTTGCAGCGTTTGCGTTATGCATACACACAAAAAACAAAGACATATCAAACGCATACTTACAACAACGATAATATTTAGAGAGTGAGAGAGTAATTATAAATTAGTATTCATATAACCCCAAAATGAAGAATAATGAGTAACACAATACATAGCCCACACGAGAACAAACTATTGAAGATGTCAGTATTGCTTGGTGATATCATCATCATCAATCTATTGTACTGGCTGTTTTGTTGCGTTTTAAAATATGACACCAACATCGACGCAATGCGCCAAACGATGGTGGTAGGCTCTATCGTATATTTAGCTTGCACAATAGACTATGGTGTCGTGCTGCATCATCGCAAGGTGAGCAACCACCAGATTATCATGCGTGTGATGCAGAACTTCTTCGTAAGTGCAATCGGTTGCATTCTCATGTTCGCCATCGGCGACTTCCAACACATGCCGTTATTCAGAATGATAGAGTTTTGGCTGACTGCATTCGTCGGTGTTTCTATCTTCCGCATCATAACACGTCAGGTTGTTGCAGCATGGCGACGTATGCCGAAGCACGCCCATAACGTGGTATTCGTAGGAAGCAACAGCAACGTGCGTAACATGTTTCGTCAGATGACCACGCCAAACGACTTAGGTTTCAACGTGCTGGGCTACTTCGACCACCAACCCAACGAGAAATTCTCCGAGCTATGCACATATCTCGGCACACCGCAGGATATGCCAGAGGTGCTGAAGGAGCACAGCAACGTACACGAATTGTACTGCTGTCTGCCCTCACGCTTCAGCGAGGAAATCCTTGAAGTAATACGCTACTGCGAGCATCACTTCATCCACTTCTATTCGATGCCCAACGTCAGCAACTATCTACACCATCGTATGCACCTCAAAGTGCTGGGCGACGTACCTTACTTAAGTCTCTACAACGAGCCGCTGAGCCTCATCGAGAACCGCTTGATAAAGCGCACGTTCGACTTCGTGGTGTCGCTGACATTCCTCTGCACGCTCTTTCCCATCATACTCGCCGTTGTGGCTATCGTTACGAAGACAACAATGCCAGGACCGTTGTTCTTCCGACAGAAGCGCACCGGACTTAACGGCAAGGAGTTCTACTGCCTGAAGTTCCGCAGCATGAAGGTGAACAAGGATGCCGACAAGCTGCAAGCCACAAAGGACGACCCGCGAAAGACGAAGTGGGGCAACATAATGCGCAAGACAAACATCGACGAGCTGCCACAGTTTATCAACGTACTGTTAGGACAGATGAGTATCGTGGGTCCACGCCCGCACATGGTGAAGCACACCAACGACTACTCGAAGCTCATCGACAACTACATGGTGCGCCACTATATCAAGCCAGGCATCACCGGTTGGAGCCAGGTGAACGGCTTCAGAGGCGAGACAAAATACCTCTCGCAGATGGAGGGACGTGTGGCTGGCGACATCTGGTACTTGGAGCATTGGAGCGTATGGCTCGACATATATATAATGTATAAGACCGTGGCTAACGTCATCGTTGGCGATAAGCAGGCGTTTTAAGATATGAAAGGCACACCAAGCGGTGTGCCTTTTTTGTTGGCGTAACGAAATTGTAACAGTTTGGTAGTACGTGTGAATACAATTATATATAACTTTGCAAGCAGAACAAAGATATAGCAGTTATGAAACAAAACCAGAAAATCCTCGTTGTTGACGACGAGCAAGACTTGCTCGAAATCCTCAAGTTCAATCTCGAAACAGAAGGCTACGAGGTGCAGACCGCCACATCAGCCGAAGAAGCACAGACGCTCGACATAGCATCGTTCGACCTGCTGCTGCTCGACGTGATGATGGGCGGCATGTCGGGGTTCGCCCTCGCCCGACTGCTGAAGGACGACCCACAGACAGCCCGCGTGCCTATCATCTTCCTCACCGCCCGCGACACAGAGAACGACACCGTGACGGGATTTAACCTCGGTGCCGACGACTATATATCGAAGCCATTCTCGCTGCGTGAGGTGATGGTGCGCGTGCGTGCCGTGCTGCGCCGCACAGCCACTGAGAACGGAGAGGAGGAGGCGCACCTCATAACCTACCAGGGCATCGTGATGAACCTCGACAAGAAGACCGTAGCCATCGACGGCGAGGAGATAGCATTCACGAAGACCGAGTTCGAACTGCTCCACCTGCTGCTCGATGAGCGCGGACGCGTGTTCTCGCGCCAGGAACTCATCGACCGCGTATGGCCGAAGGACGTGCTGGTGCTCGACCGCACCGTGGACGTGAACATCACACGCCTGCGCAAAAAGATAGGTCGCTTCGCGAAGTGCATCGTCACGCGCCTCGGCTTCGGATATTACTTTGACGCATAGGAGGGTATGGCATCCTGCCATACCCACGCAACCCACTACGAACTATTGGCGTGGGTATGGCAAGATGCCATACCCTCCTACCTACTACGAACTATTGGCGTGGGTATGGCAAGATGCCATACCCTCCTACCTACTACAAACCATTGGCGTGGGTATGGCAAGATGCCATACCCTCCTACCTACTACAAACCATTGGCGTGGGTATGGCAAGATGCCATACCCTCCTACCTACTACAAACCATTGGC
>ERZ1026846.2111-NODE-2111-length-11150-cov-38.259036_pt1 | contig 11150 bp, 6 predicted proteins | sample MGYA00380153_ERZ1026846 | MGnify/ENA primary metagenome ERZ1026846 (study PRJEB33269, sample SAMEA4719789) | human gut metagenome | biome: human-associated habitat; feature: organic feature; material: feces | place: Cameroon | collected 2013-10 ... | reverse complement strand
TGTCTGTGGCATGCTGTGCGGTTGTGTTTGTGATTGAGTTGTTTTTGTAGAGTTTCTTTATTGTGCCCTCCACACTGCACGTATTATCATTTTAATTTGTTATGTGCAAGATTATCTTGCACATTTTATTCATTTTTATGATATTGTGCAAATTGATTCTGCGCATTTTGCTGTCACTTTATCCATTTTCCTATAACAGAAAAAATCCCCGGCGGGCTGTTTCTGATATGCTCATAATACAGTCCGTCAGGGATTGATTCATTTCTGACAAAATTTGTGCTTATTTACTTTCCATCCATTATCATTATAATAGAAATTTTATTTCCTGATCTGATTCAGTCTGTCATTTATTGCAAGCAATTGTTCTTTACTCACTTCGTTTGTTTTCTCTGCTTCTCCGGGCTGGCTTGTCATCTGACTGGTAAGTCCCATCATATTGATCATTCGGAGTACTGTGAATCCACTCAGCATCTTCATCATGCCACTGTTCATTCCACCGCCTTGTGCCTTTGCCTGTCCAAAGCTCTGAAACAATTCCTGCATGACTTTATTTCCATCCTCATTCGACATAATATCGCCCACCGTATCATTTAACGAGAAGAAACCATCCGGTGCCGTGATATCAAACCAATTTAAAACAGCACCTTTTTCTGTCAGACGGTACGCTTCATTAAACTTCTCAACTTTTTTGATAAAGCTTTCATCCCGGCATTCGCCTGCCACTGCTAGAAGCTTTGTCTCACCATGATTCGGTACTTCAAAGTAAAAGAAATGATCAGAAGCTTCTTTTTTGCCAAGACTCTCCCCATTTGCAAAAAGTTCCACTGTCTTCTGGTTCGAATATACGGTGACTTTTGTCACATTCTCAACACGGTCAACGTAACGTTTTCCACAAATATGAACGAATGGTTCGTCCGACAGCCATGCTTTATATGCATAAAAGGCATCTTTCTTATATTTGCGGTCAAATGTCACCAGCCCTTTATGGTTCATGCCATTTTCACCGCCTTCGTTTCTGGCATCTGCTGCGAAATCAAACATATTCCATACGTGCGTTGCCCAGATATATGGTCTTGTATACAATTGTTTGATCAATTCCTCATGATAATGTGCCTGATATTCCTCTGTATAATCTCCCTGCTTCGGATCTGAGGTATGCCAATTCAGTGCTTCACATCCATATTCACTCATGCCGATCGGGATCTTTGGAAACTCTTTGTGGAATTCATCCATCCACGGACCATTCATCGAAGTGTCTCCACCATACCATCCAAAATAATGATTATAAGAAACTACATCCGGGATCTGAATATACGGATTATGCATGTCACACATCGAAACTACCGCCATAGTTGTCAGCCTTGTAGGATCCATCTCATGTGCAAGGTCATTTAATATGTGATGGTTTTCCATAAGGTCTTCGTCTGCTTCACCTGACATCGTAATTTCATTGGATAATCCCCATACGACAATACTTGGATGGTTGTAATTCTGAACAATCAGCTCCTTCATCTGACTGATCGTATTTTCACGTCCGTTTTTCATGTGCTGGGAAATATACGGAATTTCTGCCCATAATACAAGCCCCTTTTCATCACACAGATCATAGAAATATTGTGCATGCTGATAATGTGCCAGACGGATCGTTGTAGCACCCATTTCACAGATTAAATCAATATCTTCTCTGTGATGTTCCGGAAGAAGCGCATTTCCATTTCCTGCCCGGTCCTGATGTCTGGACACACCACGCAGTGGATAGCTATTCCCATTTAAGAAAAATCCCTTATCAGGATCAATTGTGAAGGTACGGCATCCAAATCGTGTACTGACACTGTCTATGCATACGCCGTCTTCCATTAAGCATACAGTCGCTGTATACAAATATGGATCTTTGCGTCCATTCCAAAGATGTACATCTGTTATTTCCAGATTGACCTGTTTATCCGAAATCCCTGTTTTGGTTTCTGCTGCAAGAACACCTTCAGCATCTGTAATCTGATATACCAGCTGCTGACCTGCTTTTTCCCCGCTTAAAAATACTTCCACGGCAATTTTTGCATTTTTGTCTGCTACCTCTGGTGTCACTTTCAATCCATTTCCACCATAATAGTCCAGATCAAAATGAGACTTATTTACAGCAATGATATTTACATCCCTGTACATTCCACCATAAAAAGTAAAATCCGCTTTCTGTGGGTATACCCTGTCATTTGCACTATTGTCCACGGCAACCACGATCAGATTCTTTCCATCTGTAAGTGCGTCCGTCATATTCACCCGCCAGGTTGAGTATCCACCATCGTGATGATCAAGGTGATTTCCATTCACATAAACATCAGCAGATGCATTCACTCCCAGAAATTCCAGATAATACTGTTCTCCCTCCGGAAGTTCCTCTTTCTGGACTTCTTTCGCATAAAAACAGGTTCCACGGTAGTAATCGTTTCCACCATCCTGTCCGTCAATCGCATTCCAGGTATGAGGCAGATTCACCCAATACCAATTTTGTGGCATAGCAACCGGAGGCTTTATCGCTTCCTTGCTAAATGCCCATTTTTCGTTTAAGTTAAAAATTTCTCTCATTTATTCCTCTTTCTCAGGCTCATTCATTCTTTTCTTCATAATTCATTTTCTTTAAAAATGTCATTGGCGACATATGATAATATTTTTTAAAAGCACGGTAAAAGTTACTGTACTGTCCAAAACCACATAATGAAAAAATATCCATTGGTTTTTCCCCACTGATCAATAATTGCCTTGCCATGATCATCCGCTTTTCCAGAACATACTGATATATGCTCTTTCCTGTTGCATTTTCAAAACTTCTGGACAAATAAAACTTGCTGATATAAAAACGGTTACACAAAAAATCCAGTGTCAGATTCTCTGTATAATGTAAATTGATATACCGGATCACCTGCTGGATATTCGCATTTCCTGCCATTGTATTCAGATTTAAATGTCTCTCCAGTAAGATAAGCAGATGTTCTACCAGCGAATCACACATAATGTCATGGCCAAATTCTTTCTCATGCATTTCATAGCGTAATTCCAAAAGCATATTTATGATTTTTTTCCGCATTGCCGGATCTTCCCGGAGCAGATATCCTTTCTTCTCTGCCGAAACAAAACACTGGTTCAGATTAGTTTTCCTGCTTGAAATGCGGTTCAGATACCATGGATTCAGCCAAAGGATCACTCTGTCTGCTTCCATCTCTGAAATCATTTCCTGATGTTCTGTCATAGGAGGAAGCAGCACAATATCTTCTTTCTCTAATTCAATTTTTTTGCCATCGACTGTAAATGTTATGTTTCCGTCTAATGCACAGTAGATTTCAAAAAAATCATGCAGTTCCACTCCTGCATTTTGTATCGCTGTGGTACAAAAACGATGCACTTCCATGCTGGAACTGGTCATGGATTGATACCCTAAGTATTCATCATATAGTCCATTATTTTTCATCTCTGTATATTATTATAACGCCTTCTTTTCTGTTTAACGTAATCTCAATGACACCTTTTTCGCGTTCTATAAATTCTGCCTTTTTACCATCTATTTCAACATCATAGTGATATAGCGAATTCATGACAATCAGAAGCACGCCTGTATGTGTTCCTGTGGTACTGTATACAATTTCTGCATGATCCACATCCTCAGAAATTTTTTTCTTTTCAATCCAGGTATCATATCCGGTTGTTAAAGTTCCTCTCTTGTAGTACGCATTATACCATATAGAAATTGGAGTAGAAAGTCCGCTAAACTGGTGAAACCAGCCGCCACGTTCCGTTTCAATCTGTATCATTTCAAATGTATTATAACTGAATTCAATCTCCTGCTTCCAGGAATTCAGTCCTCTGTGTGCAATATCAAATGCAAATTGTCCCTCTCCTATATCAAGCATTGCTTTCCATAAGAAATACTGATACGGACACCAGACACTTCCGTTCCAATAGCCGTTATCATAATAATAGCTGGCAGACATATCAACCGTAGAAATTCCAACCGGGGACCACAGTTCCTCTGCAGATTTCAGGTGCTTTAACAACTGTTTTTCCTGCTCTTTTGAGCAAATTCCTGCGATCAACGGCGTAACACCATCTACTCCCTTGTTATAATTTTCTCCTGCCTCAGTCCGCAAAATATGGACTCCCTCCTGCCCCAGCACAGCATAGCCAAAATATCCGCTCTCTTCATCCCATGCATATGCCAGCAATGCGTTCTTTACACGTTCCATATCCCGCTCAAATTCCGGCAGATTCTCCTCATATCCAAATGCCATTGAAATCTGTTTCATAAATTTTGCAATACGGATAAAATGTACATTACTGCAGACCGGTGATACTACCTGTTCCATATTCTTTCGATGTAACTCCACCTGCGGCGGATAATCGTCCATTCCACTTGCATTGTAAAAATAGTCATATACCGTCAGAAGACCATTTCCAAGTCTTGACATTGTGGATTCTTCCGTCCTGCCAGCCATATAACGATAGTAACGTAAAAACATCGGATAGTATTTCTTCAAATTTTCCCGTTCTTTTGCATCCGCCCGATTTAAAATCTCGTAATACAAATAAAACTGTGTTGGGACAAGTGAACCATGTGCCACAAATGCGAAATCTGTATTATCTGGTTCGGATAAGTAAGTGTCCATTACATATTCTGCAAGTTTTGAGGAATAATCTAACATTCCAAGTCCAATAAATCCGGAATCCCACGTATACAGACTGTCCCATCTTTTTCCCGGTGTATAATGCGCAATGTATTCACCATGCCGCCTGATTGGATACACAATATTACTATATAATGCAGATTTCATCATCCGTCCTGTAAATTCAAATGGATTTCCCTCTTCATTGGTACAATTTTCTTTTTTTACAATGCTTCTGCATTGTTTCCAGAAAATTTCTAATTCAGCTTTTGAATAATTACGTTCTTTTGTACTGATGTATGCATATTCCGTTCTGACACTTTTTCCGGGAACAAATAACGCTTCTGCAACATTAATATGATAAAAGCCTTCATCCGAATGTTTATCCTGAAATGCACCCGAAAAACTTCTCGTCAGATTATCATAAGTAGCATCTGAATTTGCAAGGCGTGATACTAATGCATCCTCAATACAGCCCGAATACAATTTTCTGCTTCTGACACGCTTGCTTAAAATGCTAAGATATATTGGATTTTCCTTATAGTTGTACTGATATTTTATATGATCATTCTCGTACTCAACTTTTGGGATTACATTACGAGCCTCTTCTGTTATTCCGACTTCCTTTTTGTCTGATTTTTCACAAACACATAAAAAATCAAGCATTATTCCATTACTCTGTTCGCTGAAAGCTTCCATTTTAAAGATGAACTCTTTATCTGAAATTTTTCCGATTGGAACATAGCAGATTCCACTCTCTTTTGTTGCCGCAAAATGGATTGTTCCAACATTGCTTTGAAAAATTACATCTCCCTCATCCTGCAATGTACGATATCTTATCGCTAACACTGCGTCCTGATACGATTCCTTTAATTTTACCTGATAAGAAACTTTGTCGCCCTGATTGCCGCCAAACGCTTTCAATCCAAGATAACGCATAAAGAGTGCATAGTAGGACATTCCCAATCCATTGTCATCCGTAAATCCATCGACCGGGATCTCTCCCTTTTTCATGGCATCCAAATTCAGGTGTTCCCATGGAACTGCTTTTCCAAACTCCAAATTTTCATAATCGACAGCATTCCACGCATCACTTTTTTCCGGTACTTTTTTCGTGTATACTCTGCTTTTCGGATATTCCTCTGCGGCAAAATAATTGATAAGGCAATTCTGGTTTTTATCCGTATTATTATGGAAGGAAACCCGGATTCCCCAGGTTTCCTCCTCAATCTCAAAGAAATCTACGTCTGCATATAACTGATCTTTCCAAAGAAGCTCATAGCGGTATCTATAATATTTTCCATTACTATCACAATCCCACGGATGATACTCAGATGGGATTGTAACGTTTGGAGCCGGTACATTGCTGTTCGCATAGGTCGGATGGATCACCAAATCAAATCTTGCTCCTGGAACAGCACTCTCCTTCATAATTCTTGAAATACCCATATACTTTTTCGAATATGGTCCCCACAATGGGATTATATTTTTATTTTCGTCTCTCACAATTATGCTTTTACAGCATTTTTCTGCTGTGTTTCAGCAATGCTGTCCTCAATCTCCTTCATTTTTTCACCAGTCAATGGATAGAACTTCATTGCAATAATAGAAGCAATCCATCCCAAAATCGGCATGCCACAGAATAATAAAATTGTGATCATCAGAATTTCAGGTGTGCTTGCATCTCCCACCTGTGGCACTGAATTTTTATATCCTATGACAGCTACAAATGCTCCAACAACTGTAGTTGCAAATGATGAAATAAGTTTATCAATAAAGGAGTATACGGTTGCAATTAGTCCCGGCACATAATGTCCACTTCTATACACTTCATAATCGGTGCAGTCTGCCATCATTGGAATCATCATATTACTTCCGATATTACGAATTCCATTCAATGCAATAATAAGAACTACAAATGCAATATTCATAAATCCAAAGGACTTCAGATCAATCTTGGTTGGATCACCAAAAATCAGAAGCAGTGTAATTGCGAGCTGAACAGCAATACATCCATATACAGTCGCTACATACGTCTTTTTCTGTCCGGAATGTCTTGCTCCCATAATACCTATTACAAGTAAAATAATGTTTGGAATCATTGTGATAGCAGACAATCTTCCCATTACTGCATAGTCACCAATAATAATTCCATAAAGCATAACACCTACGATAGAATTTCCTGCAATACTTGTTGCGAGTTTATCTGTAGACTCGGAAATAACTAACATCTGAAGTGCTCTGTTGTGTTTTAATACTTCCCAATAAGTTTTGAAGCTGACTTTTTCTTCTTTATTTTTTACCATGCTGTTGTAGTATTCCGGTTTATCTTTTGGAGCAATGGCAATCAGTGAGCAGATCATTAATACAAAAGCAATTGCAATTACCCAGACAATGATCTCACTGAAGAATTCAAGTGTCATTCCGCCATATTTCGGAACAAGGTAATTGGAAACAAGCATTGTAATTCCGGTCTGTAAGAACAGCATAAAAAAGCCTGTAAAGAAACCGTAAATCGGTCTCTGTTTTGGATCGTTTGTAAGTAAAGTCTGTGCAGAAGTTGTGACTGTTCCCTGAACGGTATAACCAATAATGTAAAGTGCATACACAACAATAAAATATGGGATCCGGAGTGTTTCCGGAACAAAATGTGTAGTCTTATATAATAAGATCATGCTTAATGCAAGAAGCGCATTACCAACAACAAGGAACGGGCGGAATTTTCCAAAACGTCCATTGGAATGATCGATCAGCCATCCAATGATCGGATCTGTAAATCCATCAAAAATTCGCATAGAAGTTGCCAGTGTAGATACAAATACTACAGACATTCCTAAAATTCCATTTGCATAGTAAGATACATACATCATTAAAAACAGATACATATTTGTTGACATCATATTTAATGCAAACAATGCGATCTGCCATGTTTTCGCACGGTTATATTTCGTTGCTTCGTTCATTGTAATTCCTCCTAAAAACATTGTTTAACATTTTCAAATCATGATTTTAAGTGGATTTTAGCATTGAACTTTTTCAGTGTACATTGCATATATTTTCTATAACATTGCGATTATTGCCTTGACTCTCCAAGAATTTACTCCACCTGCACCTGACACATTCTCATTGTAGCCAATGCTGCTTCATGGCTTTCCGGTGTGACACCTGCGCAGCAGGAAGCAATGACTTTGACCGGGATCTCCGGCAGATATGCCTTAATTAAAATTGCATTGGAGACAACACAGATGTCGGTGCAAAGTCCGACCAATGTAACGGTGATATCTTCTTTCTCTGCGATTTTTGTAATCTCTTCCGCAAGAATTTTTGAACCGAACGTTGGCTTGTCGATCACTACTGCGTCTTTTAATGCAGTTTTCACTTTCTCATTGATCTGCCAGCCGTCTGTTCCCTTCACACAGTGTACAACCGGAAGATTTTTTCCTTCCTGAGTCTCTAAATAATTTTCCGGGTGTGTATCCCTTGTTGCAAAAATGTCTTTGGTGTCATACTTTGCAATCTCTGCGATTACGTTATCCACGATAGCCACTGCCTCTTTTGTTCCGAGTGAGCCATCGATAAAATCATTCTGCATATCTACCACTACTAATAAATTTCTCATTATGTAAACCTCCAATTTTCTTTTTTAATTATAAAATATCCAAAATATTTTTTACTCCATGACACTAATTGTATCAAATATCCTTTTTCTTATAATTTCACTTCTTCCTAATCTTTCAATGAAAAATACAAGTTCTTATACCCCAGCTGCTGGCACAGTTTTGTCAGATACGGCTGGTCGATCCTTGCCTGCTCCAAAACATCCTTCTGTGCAAACACTTCCTCTTTTGTGCCATCTGCGAGCACTTTTCCGTGCGCCATAACGATCACACGCTCGAAACTCTCTGCCACAAAATCCATATCGTGTAAAATCGCAATAACCGTTTTTCCCTGACTGCTCAGATCCCGGATCATTTTCTGAATAATCTTTCTGCCCTTCCAGTCCTGTGCGATCGTCGGTTCATCCAGAATGAGCACTTTTGTATCCATCGCAAGAACGGAAGCGATCGCAACCAGTTTCCGCTCTGACAATTCCAGATCATAAGGATTTTCGTCTGCAAGCTGTTCCAGCCCGACCAGCTTTAATGCTGCAACAGCTTTTTCCTTTGCCCGCTCTTTTGTCATTCCGATATTCTGCGGTCCGAACATGACTTCATCGATCACATGATATTTGAAAATCTGGTCGTCCGGATTCTGGAATACGTAACCGATCTCCCCTGCCAACATTGCAACGGTCTTTTCTGCCATGTCGCTTCCACCGTAGTAGATACTGCCGCCCACCGGCTTTAACAGACCTTTTAACAGCTTTACAAGAGTCGTTTTTCCTGCGCCGTTCTGACCGATGACCGCAGTTGGTCTGTCGTCAATTGTAAGGTTTATGTCCTGCAGAACCGGAACATTTTCGAGATATTGAAATTCCAGATGTTCGATGTTGAAAACATTTTTCTTACAACTTATAGTCAGTTTCATGCTTTCATCTGTAGTTACAGAATCTTCCATCTGCCCATTCTTATTTTTCATATCTTTATTATTGTCTAATAATATTTTTTCCGGGCAGAATGCTTCCTCCCCCGGAAACAAATCTTTTAACGCCAACGCATCCTTAAGCGAAGCCGGATAACATCCATTCTCTTTCTTCACGCCAAAAGCCTGACAGATTCTTGTATAGGCAGGTGGATTCACCCCATAGCTCTGCAGATCCGCTCTGGAAAAAATCTGTTCCGGCGTATCGAATGCGATCTGCTTTCCCTGATGCAGCAGCAAAATCTTATCACAGTATTCTGCCAGTTTTTCCAGCTTCTGCTCCACCATAATGATCGTGATCCCTGATTTTGCGAGCTTATCGACCGCCGCAAAAACTTCCTCGCTTCCCGCCGGATCAAGCTGTGAGGTAGGTTCGTCTAACACGATCACTTCCGGTTTCATCGCAAGGATACCTGCCAGCGCCACCCTCTGCATCTGACCGCCGGACAGATCAAACGGATTTCTGTCCCGGTAAGCTGCAATATCCAGCAGTTCCATCACTTCATCCACACGGCTTATCATCTCTTCTTTTGGCACGCCGAAGTTCTGCAGACCAAATGCAATTTCCTCAAAAACAGTTTCCTTTGCACCGGAGAGCTGGTTAAACGGATTTTGGAATACCAGTCCTACCTTCTGACACAGCTTCGATACAGTCGTTTTTGCCACCTCAGTGTCCTCGATCAGAACTTTTCCTCCATAAGCTCCTTTGAAAAATCCCGGAATAAGACCGTTGAACGCCTGACAGAGCGTACTTTTTCCAGCTCCGTTCTCTCCAACGATCCCGATAAAAGAACCTTTTTCTATCTCAAAATCCAACCCATCCAACGCAAGCTTTGTTGTGTTGGGATAGCGGTATTTTAAATTTTCAACCTTTATATATGCCATAATTCTTCCTTTTTCCATATATCATTTTTTCCAGCTTTAACAATACACATTTTCAGTTTTGCAGCATGACGATTTACAGCACAATCCTCACCACTATAGCCCCTGCAATCACCACAGCCATCACCAGACATAACATGCGGTCGGAAGTTTTCATTTTTCCTTCCCTGAGATAGGTCTTTTTCTGCCCAGCCTCAAAGCCCCGGATTTCCAGTGCGATCGCGCGCTCTCTTGTGTTGATGAGCGAGCTCATGACAACCGGCGAAATTAACGGAAGAAAAGATTTTGCCCTGGTGATCAGATTTCCCTCCGTCTCAAGCCCACGGCTCCGCTGTGCATCCATGATCGTGTTCATCGTGCCGCTCATCTGCGGTACGATCTGAAAAACAGAACTGATGACATATCCGATCTTCGGTGAAAATCCGGCCTGCTCCAGATCCTCTACCAGCTCTGCCGGTTTTGTTGTGAGTACAAACGCCGCAAATGCCAGCAACATATTTAAGACATTACAGCTGATGCGAAGCGCATACATCATTCCTTCCCGATAGAACTTTAACGGTCCTAACTGAAACATTAAGTTTGCATTTTCATGGTTAAATAAACCATGGATCAAAAATATGGTGATCAGAATTGTAAATGAAAAAGCAATCAGTGGAAAAACCTTTTTCATGATTTTTCCACTGATAAGCATTACAAGACTGATTCCAATGAATATAGCGAATGCCCATAACTTCCCTGCGATCAGCGATGCGGCGACCGCTGTCAGGATATAACACAGTTTCGTAAACGGATGCATTCTGGTCAAATAGGTATCTTTATCCACATAAAGGCTGATACTTTTCATCTAAATCACTCCATTAAAATAAGTTCTCACAGGCAGTACGGTGCCAGCAAAACTATTTTTATTTTCTCTTTAATCCAAGCTCTCTACACTGTCGTTCACATCATAAAGTGCGGTAAGTTTTTTCGGAAGTCCTTTCAAAATCGCAAACACGATCAATACCGTAATGATCTTATCCGGAACATCCACAACAA
>ERZ1026846.2110-NODE-2110-length-11152-cov-24.144363_pt1 | contig 11152 bp, 8 predicted proteins | sample MGYA00380153_ERZ1026846 | MGnify/ENA primary metagenome ERZ1026846 (study PRJEB33269, sample SAMEA4719789) | human gut metagenome | biome: human-associated habitat; feature: organic feature; material: feces | place: Cameroon | collected 2013-10 ... | reverse complement strand
GGTTTGCAGGGGCAGCTCTAAACACAGCAGAGCAAAGTATGGCATCAGTTATGTCTACTGCGCTATCAAGGCTTAATGCTTTTCTTGATTCAGAGTTAGAGCAGATTTTGTGCTTTGATACAGAGATAGATGCAGAGCGGTTCTGTAATGAAAAGTCTGCAATCTTTCTTGTTATGCCCGAAGAAAATCCGAATACGTTTTTTATGATTTCTTTAATAATTCAGCAGTTATACAGAGAGATACTCTCCGTTGCTGATGAGAACGGCGGCAAGCTGAAAAACCGCTGTGTTTTCTTCTGCGATGAGTTTGGAACTTTGCCTAAGATAGAATCAGCAGAAATGATGTTCAGTGCCTCTCGTTCAAGACGATTACAGATTGTGCCGATAATACAATCCTTTGCACAGCTTGAGAAGAATTATGGCAAAGAAGGCAGTGAAATCATTATTGATAATACACAGCTCACGATATTCGGTGGATTTGCACCGAACAGCAGCTCGGCAGATGTGTTGTCAAAGGCACTTGGCAGCAGAACTGTGATGACAGGCTCGGTAAGCAGAAGCAAGAACGATCCGTCACAGTCACTGCAAATGATAGAAAGACCATTGATGACACCCGATGAGTTAAAGTCACTACCCAAGGGTAATTTTATTGTTATGAAAACAGGATGTTATCCTATGCGTGTAAAACTTAAACTGTTTTTCAAATGGGGCATTGAATTTGAAGAACCATATGAAATGATTGAGCAAGGCAACCGAGAGGTTAAATATGCCAATAAGAATGAATTGATAGATGAGATAATACGCAAATATCATCCTGAATGGATGGATCCTGACGAGGAAAATGAAGATAACAACAACTCATCATCAGGCGGGCAAAATCATGTAAAAGCAGAACGGTCTGCTGAAAATGAAAAAGCAGAAATAAATGACAATGAAAGCCAACAGAATGCCGAAAAGCAAGAGAAGGCTACTTCTATTAAAGTAGAACCACCATCAAGAAAAGAGGGTGAACACGATAGGCAGACTTAATCATATTTATAAGGCTGATTTGTCGCACCGTGCTGTATCTGTTTATATCTATCTTTATGACCGTGCTAACAAGGAAGGCGAATGCTGGCCCTCTATTCCCACTATAGCTAAAGAATTAAAGTTCTCTGAATCTACAGTTCGGAGAGCTTTGAAAGATTTAAGAAAAGAAGGCTTTATCATTACTGAACAGAGATACAGAAAACATGGTGGCAAGAGCAGTCTGCTTTACAAATTGAAAATGCAATGAACAAAAAGAAAATCCTTCCGCCAAGAGAGTATTATGCTCAACTGGTGGAAGGTGGCTCCTGTCATCAGGATAGGTGTAGTGAAGTACCCATCTTAATATATACAACAGAAAGAATATATACTTGATTTAATATACGACAAAGATAACCTCTATGAAATTTACTGATTTATAATATGAATTTAGTAGGAAGTAATATTGATATAGGCTTATTGGATTTCGGAAATGAAACCGTAAACGATACGCAGAGAAAAATTGTTGCAGTTGCTCTTTATTCCGAAAGCTATGGTATATCTGCAAAATCGGGTTACTGTCAGGCTTTGGTAGCTGATGTCTATCAAGCTGTCACAGGCTCAAGAGGCTCTGCTCACTGTGCCTTATGTGCGGCAGATATGTGGGCAGTATCAAACGACTTCTCTCAAATTCCTGTCGGTGCTACTGTTTACGGATATGCAGGTAATCCTTACGGTCATGTTGGTATTTATATTGGTAATGGACAGGTTATTCACAACCTATCAGGAACAGTTAAAGTGCAATCCCTTGAAAGCTGGGTAAATGATTTCAAAGGCTTTGCTTGGGGATGGGAGAATGGAATAGTATTAATATAAAAATAAGGCAGTGGACAAACTTGCCCACTGTCATTTTTATTGCAATTAAGAATATTGCTATTGCCTTACTAAATAATATCTATGCTTGAAAAATGAACAATATACGATGCTCCCGAAGGGAAATATACTTCATGTGAAAAACAATTATTGTCAATAATATCAAATTCATCTATTCCAAAATCATTGTTTTCAATATCTTCAAAATGTTCAGAACTAAAATTTGATTTAAATGTTTTAATAGAATGATATACTATAGTTTTTTTGATACTTTTGAAATCATTAAAAAAACTTGCAGATAATTGATTATTTCCATTGAAGTAATCAATTTTAATAGATATAAGTTTCCAGTCATGAAATCCATGATATAAGTAATACTCTTTTAAAAATTTATCAGGTAATTTGTTTTTGACTTTATTTGAAAAATATGCGTTATATTCCTTAATTTTATTTTCAAACTCTATATCTTTAATGGGATCTTCTCCAAAATTCAAATAATCTTCTAAATTCCAAAACTTCATAAAATATTACCTCTTTATTTGTTAAGCTAATACTAAACCTCCACCATCAGCTAATCCTAAAAGAAATATAATTCCAACACCCGTACCCAAAAAGTATTACAAAAATCAATGTCCATACAACAACTACTCCGACATCACTAAAATCGAGCTCTATAGAAGGAGATGACTTTTGACTTTCTTTATAAGATTTTGCTTTTGCATCCCAGTCCCATCCAGTTTTTTCCTTTAATTCTTTTTTTACTGAATTGGGTGGGGAACCACCTTGATCATGAGAGCTTCCATCATCTTTTTGCGAAAATTTATCTCCATTTTTTCCACATGGATATGTCTTTGTATACGCAAATCTGGATTTTCTGGACAAATTCTGTAGCTCCATCCTTTACTCATTGGTACCCAAGAAGAATCACCATACTTATCACTTGAGTTAATCGGATTATTATAACAACAAGACATAAGATTTGATAATTCAGAAATTTGACTGGCAACACCTGCCATATCATACAAATCCGAATTAATAAACCTACAAATATTTGCGTCGTAATATCTTGATTGAAGATAGTAATAGCCTGTTTCATTATCATAATAATAACCACGATAACGGAGAGGGTTGATGTTTGCAATATCAGAATCTGCGGACAATACAGCACCCCATGCATCATATTCATATGATACAGATGAGCCGTCGCTGTTTTCTTCTTTTGTCACTCTGCTTTTATCATCATAAGTATAGCATACCGTGTCAAAGCAGGTCAAGCTTGAATCATAAAGCTCAGGCGCTTCGCCTTTGTAATCTTTTTTGAGTGTTGCAAGGACAAGATTATTACCTTTGGAGTCATAAGTATAATATGTATAATCATTTCATTTCTTTTAGAGAATTTTTAACAGTAATCAATAGCGAGAAATCCTATGTTATTTTGAAAGTATAAACATATGCGAATGTTAGATATTCCATAAGAAAGTTCCCAATGCTTTTTGTTTTGCCTTTCATAACGAATTATGCTTTCATCGGTATTGTTTTTTATAATCTGTTCTACACTTATGAGAAAATCATTCGATTCATTTGCTGATAATCTTTCGGTCTGATACTGAACAGAATTTAATTTGTTGTGTGAAAATATATAACTTGCATATACACTTGTGTCAAATAAAACCTTTGAATATGTTAGTGAGATGCTATGCTTACTTGATTTTTCAATTTTATGTGGCTTGCCGACTTTGATAATAATATCGAATACACTATCCTCAAAGTATAATCCTGTTTCAGTAATAATCGCACATTTTTTATCGTGAATATCCGTTGACTTCACTTTGCTTTGAGAAGAAAAAGATTTTCTCATGTATATATCGACCTCCTTTTTGCAATAGTAATTGGTTAATTGATAATTCAAATTTTAGAATAGATTTTCGGTCAATGAAGAATCACCCATTTTATATGCGGCACCTTCAATTTCGCTGTTAGCGAATTTCAGGTAGTAACAGTCATCTTCTCCCATATAAATTGTGCCGAAAACACCTTCAGTATTATCGTCGTATACTGCCATAAGTTCGGCAAAGGATGTCTTCATTTTTACATCGGGAACAGACGCATTTTTTTCTGCATCCAATATTTCATTTATGTCATCTTCGTCAAAATTAACATCCATTTTAAAACCACTGTAATTTACATAAAATTTTACAATCTTTTTTTCAGTATCTTCACGGGGTTTTGTTGATGTTTCTGTAACTGTATCAGTTTTTTTCTCTGATACAATTTGAGTATTGTTTTTTGATGATATCTTATTTTCAGATGATGTATTATTACTGCAGGAAGCAAAACAAAATGAAATAATAATACACATAATAATTAATAATACTTTTTTCAAAATTCTTCTCATTTACAATATATTATTTTAATACCACTTATCAATCCAGCCGTCTTTATCAGTAACAACCTTTGTTGGATTTGCAGTTGAGTTTGTTTCTTTTTCGGTTGGTTTAGTTGCAGTAGTTGTGGTTTCCTTTGCAGTAGTTGTATTTTTGTCAGTTGATGTTTCAAACTCAATCTCATTATCAGCAGGATTTGTTGTTGAAGCTGCTTGTTGCTTATCTGTCGTACTGCTCTTGTTTTCTGTTGATGAAATTGTTTTTTCAGTAGTAGTTAGAATGGTAGTATGTTCTTTAGTAACATATTCACCATTCTTTTTTGTGACCGCTTTGCCGTTATCATCTGTTACAATTTCAGCAAATACAGATGTGCTTTCATTTTCTGTCACAGGCTCATAATAATGCGTTGTGCCTTGCTCATCTGTAACAGCAGTAGTGGAAATATTTTCACTACTGCTGTTTGCAGAACACGAAACAAAAATACTGACTATAACAACGATTATTGAAATAATAAGTAACTGCTTTTTCATAATTATGCCCACGGTACAGGAATGTTGGTGTCAGGTTCTTTATCAATATCACCGCCTGAACTTGTGGTGATAACATCAACTGTTTTGAATTCTTCAATATCTGCCTGCGGCTTGGTATATAATTCTTTCATCATTATGCCTCCTTAAGTAGCTGTTTAACTTCATTCTTTGTGTTTTGATCAATTTCTTCATCTGCAACTACTGCATTTGCTACTTGTTCAAAACTTCTTGTTGTAACAGGTGAATAGAAGTACATTCCGTCAATACAAACATAGGCTCTTGCAGTGATTTCGTTATTGTAATGATCCTTTGTTATTCCTGTAAATACTGCATTATATGTTGAAACAGTTCCTTCAACATTTCTTTTATTTGCAGATTTTACAAAAACATTGTTTCTGTTTGCTCTTAAATAATAATTTTTTTGAAAATCGTTTTTGTTTTCATATGAATCAAAGGTATAAACAAAGCCGTAATCAATACTTTCTGCGTATTTTTTGAAATCAAAGGCTATGTTATTTTCATCAAATTCAAAACCAAAACGCAAACCATTATCTCTTGTTCGTATTTGTCCGCCTTTGCTTTGAGCAAATTTATCACTTTCAACACGAATGAATCTATCTGTATAGCCATCCCTATCGGCTTCGTTAAGTCCCGGTGTGTACTCGGGACTTATAAAGGTATATTTATAGTCCTTGTAATCATCGAAGAAATCAACTCCTGTCAGTTTATCACTGCAATAGATTGTTGTGTTATTTGGAATAGATAATGTTATATAAGTTGCCTTTGGTGCAAAAATCATATTTAGATTACTGCAACCGTTAAAGCGTCCGCTTAAGTCTTGCGCATTTGGAACATAAAGCACTTTAAGATTTTTACAGTTATTAAATGCATTGCTTCCAATTGATTTTGCTTTATTAAGTACAATTTCTTCAGCTGTGCAGCCGTCAAATGCATTATCATCTGCTCTTGTGCAATTAGGAAGATGTATTGTGCTGAAATATGTTCCTGCTAATCCTTTTTCAGCAACCCAATCTACTGATGAAAAATCAGGTTGTTTTGGTAATGATTCACATCCGAAAAGAGCTTCACTGCCGATATATCTTACTTTTGATAAATCGATATCAGCAAGTTTACTGCAACCATAGAAACAGCGTTTATCTAAATTTTCAATACCATTTGCAGTTACTGATTTCAGATTTGTATTACTGAAAGCATCATCACCGATGGTTACAATTGTATCCGGCAAAGTGATGGTTTCAATATTGCTATTGCTGAATACTTGCGGACCTATTTGTCTTGGCACTATTCCATTTACCACATCAGGAACAACAATATCTGTTTTATTGCCAAGATATGCTTTTATAATGCCATCTCTGTCTATTACAAACTCACTTTCATTTTCTTCTAAAATGTAGTAATCAAGATAAGTGAATTTACTGTGGAAAGGAGAACCTGCCCTTGCAAAAGCCGCTGCAATAATTCTTGTGGAATCTGTAACTGCAATAGGCTCAGTATACTTTGTACCTCTTTCTTTTGTCGGAAGAGTGCCGTCGGTTGTGTAGTAAATATCAACAAGATTGTTAGTACATTTTAATTCAACGCTTATATTGTCACGGTATGCACCGCTTTCAATGTTTGATGTAACATTCTTGCATCTTGTGCCGTTTATGATATTTGAAAAGTTTACGATACCTGCACCATAGCGACCATAATAACAGGAACTTTTTTTGAATGGTGTTGCCGTTGCAATAAGCTCCTGTTTTACCTGCTCGGGGGCGTATTTTCTGTTTTCCATAAGAACATAAGCGGCAGCTGCTGATACGAGTGGTGTGGCGAGTGATGTGCCACTAGCAAATTCATATGCAGTATTACTGCTCATATCTGCTGTATAAACATAATCTCCCGGTGCAGCAATATCGACACAGGGACCATAATTTGAAGAACTCCAAGCACTCCCATATCTATTTGTTGCTGCCACAGTTATAGCACTGTCAAATATCGCCGGCTGTTGATATACTTCTTTGCCTTCATTTCCGGCACCAGCAACAACAGTTATGCCCATATCAACGAGTTCATCCACTACAATGCCAAGACCTGAACGAGTCGCAAAAGAGCAGTTAATTATATCAGGCTTGTTTGAAAGCTGCTTGATATACTCAAAAGCAGCTAAAGCTGTTGCTGAAGTTCCTTCACCATTTTGGTTATGAATCTTGTAGCAGGACAATCTAACATTGCTTGGTGTACTTTTAGCAATTGCACCGGCAACATTTGTTCCATGACCATATTTATCCATTTCGTCATCAGATGCATCTGTGCTGAAATCTGTATGAGTACGCACAACTCTGTTTTTGAACAATTCGTGGTTATAATTTATTCCACTATCCAATATGGCAATATTTATATTCGGTTTAATTTTTGATTTATAATAATCAAGAGCAGAAACTGCATCCGTTTCTTCGTATGCCCATTCATCACTCCAGTTACCACCGGAACCTATAGAGGTAGAAGAAGTGGTAATAACACTATCATAATCGGCCGTATAACCTGAAGTTTCATATTGTGTTTTCGCAAATTCTGCTGATTCATCATCTGCATACTGCAAAAAGGCATAACCAAAACCATAAACACTGTCAACAGCACCATATTCATCAATGGGATTATCCGTTTTTACAATCAATCTTGTATAAACAGTCTTATCCCCATCATCTGATGCTTCAGTATTATCTGTATCATATTCTGAACACATTTCTGATATTTCCTGACCTGTGGAAAGAATGCTTTCTAATTTTCTTTCCTGAGCCAATACACTCTGACAAGGATATATCACAGATGTAAACATTGTTAATGTCAGTATTATACTGATGATTTTTTTCATAACTCATTACCACTTTCTAACTGATACAGATATGCCTTCGGGCATATCTGTATCATAAATTTTAATCAATAGATTCTGAAACCTTATATGGTGTGTTAGCCTCGCTTACAGAATACTTTGTTACAGAAGATGTATTTTTATCAATAGCAGATTGAATATAATTAAATCCATATCCGTTATCAACAACATCTTTCTGTTTATTAAGTGTTTCATCCCAATAGGATTTAGCATCAGCATCTAATGTTGTTCTTAAACCAAGACTGAGGGTATCTAATCCTGTTGAAATTTCACCAAAGTATTTTGCTGTTGAACGATTTTCTTTAATCAGGTTATTTGTGCTGTTTACTAATTGAGGTACAAAGGAATCGCTTATAACCTGATCAGGCGCATTAAATCCGGTCTTTGTTATGTTATTTACAGGATCATTACCGCAATAATTGAAGAGATTTGAATTATATACGCTGCTCATATCTTCTGTTAAGGTCATAGGGTCGCTGGCATTGATAAATCTGCCCCAAGCAGGTGAATAATATCTCTTCTGACCATAATATAATCCTGTTTCGATATCATAAATATATCCTTTGAAACCTTGTTCAACACTTACAAATATTCCACTTAAATACATTGCTATAACAATGGCACAGGCGAATGCCGAAATTAAATCAATCCACCATGTTCCTGTTTGCTGGCCTTTATATTGATTTAATATGTCTTGGACAAATGTGCCCATATAATTTGGCGTCATATTTCCATAAGCATCATAGGACATAGAAATAATTACTTTTTCACTTGGATCATATATTTCAGTAATATTGCCTTGACCATCTTTTACAAAAGTGTAATTTGCAGACTGATCCCAATCTAACTTTTTTATTGCATCGTTGATTTCTATTGAAGTATTTTTATCAGAAGGTTCACCCTCATTTGCAACAACACATACACCGACTATGTCATTATTGTTGTAGATTACTTTTACCGTTTTATCATAATAAAGTATTTTATCTTTTTGCTCATTGGTAGATGTTTGTGCTTCATCTTCAGGCGGATCACCATAGAATTTTGCTCTGTAACCGGTGATAATATCACCATCCCAAATGTATTCTATTTTTGATGTAGGCACAGTATCATGTTTGCTTTCATAATAGGTTTTAGAAGTTCTTTTTCCGTCACCATCATATGTATATTTATAAATGTCGTTGCCTTTACTGAAAGAGGTTAATAAATCACCATTCCAAGTCATTGTACCTGAAATAGAGGAATAATCCATACCACTTCCTGCATAATCTAACGGATTTCCTGCTTTATCATAAGTAATTGTTTTACCATCATATCCAGTTAGATAATCAGTCATGCCGTTTGATTTATATGTCAGATTTGTGGTTGTTCCATTTGATTTTGGATTAAAAGACAATTTATCAGTGCTGTAATCATATGAGTAATCACTGCTGGTTAGATATTTATAATTAACTTTTTTAGATATATTTCCGCCTTCGTTAAAATAATATCTGATTGCGGTATTATTTTCAAAATTAACCTCTAATGAAATCTGACCGCCTTCGTCATATTGATAATACCTTGCTAAATCACCTTCATTATATGTATAAGAGGTTTTGTTGGTTGGAGCAAGAACTATATTATTAGTTGATTTCTTGAAAATCGAAGTTACTCTTCCGACATCATCATACTTGTAACTCCATTCTGCTGATATACGGGTATTTTCGTATTTTTCAGGAAGAAATTTATTAGAACGTTTTGAAAGTTCAGTGCTGTAATGTGAAACTAAATTGGTTTGTCTGTTGTTTTTACCCTCAACATATTCTGTATTTGATGTTAATTTGTAATGCGTATTTTTATCAGTGGTACCCTTATTTTCCACAGATGTACTCATCGTTCTGTCAAAAGTATCTAAAACAGTTTCAGCTTTTACTGTAGGCCCTTGAGCAGCAGAAACTATATATGAATCTTCGATTGTAGTTTTTGTTTTATCTCTTGATTCAGATGAAGATTGTGAGTATGAAAACGATGTGCCAAAGAGATTTATTCTGCTGCCTGTATTAGAATAAATTGTTGAGCCATTTTTCTTTACAGTAGAGCCTTTGCTTGTATAGGTTGTAACTGTATTTGAAACCTCATCAGTCATTTCTTTAACAGAGCCGTCACTGTTATATTTATATGAGTAAACATAGGTTTCTTTTTCATCACCTGACTTGCCATTATCATAGATAGTCTTTGTTATATTGTCTCCATCATATTCATAGACAATGCTTGCACCATTACCAAAAATCACTTTTCCTACATTATCAAGATTGTATTCGTATGATATGGAGTAATCAATATTGGAATTATCTTCAGCAGATTCCTTTACAATTACATTTTCAATCTTGCCATTTTGGTTATATGTATACTCATAAAGACAACCATTATGGTAAATTGACGAAATTCTGTCATTATCATCATAGGTATATTCAACAGTCTGATTAACAGTTTCACCTTCAGCAGTAGTTATTGCCTGCTGAACAGTAGTTAAAGCACCTATGCCACTGTAAGTATACTGTGTATTTTTTGAAGGATCCGTATTTTTACCTTTTGATGTAAGCAAACCGCTGCCGCAATCATAATTATAATAGGTTGTTTTTCCGGCTTCTTCAACTGAGGTTTTATAATGTGTGTTCTCATCATATTCGTAATGTTTTCCAAGAGTTTTGTTGTCACTACTTCTCTTTTTGATTATATCTGTAACCTGGCCATATTCGTTTCTTATAATTTCATAATTAGGAATTTCAGGATTACCATTAAAAGGTGGTGCATTATCTTTAGTAGCAACATACATTGAAAGATCATCAAAATAGCATTCACCAGGCATATTCAAACTGTTAATTTCAATTTTCACCTGAGAAATAGTTTTTGGCATTTCTATTACACACTTTGAAGTTTGCCAGTCACCAACAATGTTGTAATCAAAATATGTTTCTCCGACAAGTGTTCCGCTTGCAGCACCGTAAACTCTTACAGAATAATACCTGTTTTTATTAGCGTTCTTATTGTTTGTCTTGAAGGGCAGACCTTGTGAACAATAAGCAGAACAGGCAAGAACATATGATTCTCCGGGAGTAACTTTAACTGTTTGTGTAACCTTACCTTTTTTGTTGTCAGCAATAAACGATATCGCACCATTATTTGAACTGCCATTTACTTTTAACGGTGCTTCATTTGTAATAGATGCACCCTCTGTCAGTGCCCAAGTATTGTTGTTTTCAAAATCACCATTGGAGATTATATTTTTTGAAGAAGCATCTTCATAAATTAAATGCTGTAACTTACCATTTGTATAATTTAAATAATACTCCTGACCGTCATAGTTTTGATAATGAATAAGATTTGAATCTTGATCATAATGCATTATTTTTTCAGATTTATTTAATATGTCTGAAAAAACACGATTATATGTATTGTCCATAGGTGAATTGATTTCCACTTCATTAGAAA
>ERZ1026846.2106-NODE-2106-length-11166-cov-4.639906_pt1 | contig 11166 bp, 5 predicted proteins | sample MGYA00380153_ERZ1026846 | MGnify/ENA primary metagenome ERZ1026846 (study PRJEB33269, sample SAMEA4719789) | human gut metagenome | biome: human-associated habitat; feature: organic feature; material: feces | place: Cameroon | collected 2013-10 ... | reverse complement strand
ATATTATAACATGAAACGTATATTTTTATTAGCCGCTTTGGCCATCAGCATGGCCACCACCTGTCTGGCAAACGGAAAAGCAAAAGTAGTAGCACATCGTGGATTTTGGGCAACTGAAGGTTCGGTCCAAAACTCTATTCGTTCCTTGGTAAAGGCCGACTCGATAGGGTGCTGGGGATCAGAGTTTGACGTATGGATGACACAAGACGGCAAACTGGTGGTAAACCATGACGACAATATTAATGGTATTGTTATTGAAACAAGCACCTCGAAAGAGGTAACAGCGCAAAAACTGGCCAATGGCGAGCACGTGCCTTATCTTTCGGCCTATCTTGATGCTTTTCGTAAGCACCCTAACCTCAAGGTGGTGTGCGAACTAAAGGCGCATAAGAATAAAGAGGTAGAGCGCAAGGCTGTGCACCAAATATTGAAGATGATGAAGAAGAAGGGGCTTGCCAACAGAGCCGTTTACATTACCTTCTCGTTGCAAGCCACCAAAGAGTTTATTAAGTATGCGCCCAAAGGCACCGAGGTGTATTATCTGAATGGCGAGCTGTCGCCAGCCGAGCTGAAGGCCATTGGCTGCGCGGGCCCCGACTATCATTTGAACTGCTTCCACAAAAACCCTAATTGGATTAAAGAGTGTCACGACCTGGGCCTGAAGGTAAACATCTGGACGGTAAATAAGAAAGAAGACTTGCAGTGGTGCATTGATAACGGTGCCGACTTTATCACCACTAATGACCCACTGTTGCTGCAAGAACTGCTGAAGTGATGGCCATGCAACTATAACTACAATTATAATAACGATTATAACTACAATTATAATAACGATTATAACTACAATTAAAACATATTATGACGAAGAAACTTCTTTTTTTGCTGGTGCTGGTTGTCATGGCCGTGGGCACAGCGTGCGCTAAGCACACGGTGCGCATATTGGCTGTGGGCAACAGCTTTTCAGAGGATGCTATCGAGCAAAACTTGCACGAGATAGCACAGGCCGCAGGCGTAACAACAGTGGTAGGAAACTTGTTTATAGGAGGATGCTCGCTGGAACGACACGTCGAATGTATGAATACACAGGTACCTGCTTACCGCTACCGAAAGATTAATGCCAGCGGTGTTATGACCGAGGCTGCGAAATGCCGATTGGATAGCGCGTTGGCCGACGAACGTTGGGACTATATCAGTGTGCAACAGGCAAGCCACTTCTCGGGCGACTATTCTACCTATCAGCCTTATCTTGAACAACTGGTGGCCTATATCAAGGCGCACGTGAAGGGCAAACCGCGCATCGTGTTTCACCAAACATGGGCTTATGCAAAAAACTCAAATCACGATGGCTTCCGCCGTTATGGCAACAGCCAAGAGCAAATGTATGAGGCCATTATGGATTGCTCGCGCCGTGTAATGACTGACCTGAAGCTTGATGTGCTGGTGCCCGCGGGCACGGCCATTCAGAACGCTCGCACATCGGCCTTGGGCGACTCGCTTAACCGCGATGGTTTTCACCTGAACTATATATATGGCCGCTATACCGCTGCCTGCACTTGGTTTGAGGCTATCACGGGCAAAAGCGTCATAGGCAATACCTATACGCCGAAGGGCATCACACCACAGCAAAAAAGCATTGCACAAAAGGCGGCACACGCTGCTGTGAAAAAGCCGTTTGAAGTTATGACGATTGAATAACAACAGACAATGAATGTCAATAACAACGATACAGTATGATGACGGTAGACGAATACAGAGCAGCTATTCTTGATGCTATGCTGCAACTGAAAGATAACGAGGGTAACGCACGTATTACTGAGGCCGATGCTAAAGATATACTGAAAGGCTTTACCGACGATGAACTGAATGATGGCATCCTCTTCAATACGCCTGAAGAGGTGGCCGAACTGTTGGCCGAAGGGGTGTGATGGAAAGACGGTCAGCCCTCAGCTTGCCATTTGCCAAGCCGAGCGCTGACCGTCTTTGTTTCTTTCTGTCTATTTTACATTAAAACTAATTTAGTTTCTTCTGTCTTCCTTTAAGACGTTCGTATTTTGCTATTTTCTTTACTCCCTGCTTAATATTCATCGCAAGCATAGAGGCTGGTGAAGACGCTTTGGTTCCACTCAAGTATCTCTTCGGGGCGGAAGAAGCGGTTTAGCTCTACGGCAGCCGTCTCGGGCGAGTCGGAAGCATGTACGATGTTCTCTTGAAAACTCATGCAATATGAACCACGAATGGTGCCAGGGGCAGCGTTACGACCATTGGTGGGGCCTGCCAATGCGCGCACAGCAGCAATGGCGTCTACACCTTTCAGGCACATGGCCACCACGGGAGCCGTCATCATAGCATCTTTCACACGCTGGAAGAAGGGCTTCTCGCTGAGGTGTGCGTAGTGTTCGCTGAGCAACTTGTCGTCGAGCTGCATCATCTTCATGCCACAAATTTGCAAACCTTTTTTCTCAAACACGCTGACAATTTCGCCCACTAAGCCACGCTGCAGTGTGCAGGGTTTCAGCAATACCAATGTTTTTTCTAAAGCCATAAATTGTTTTTTTATTTAGTTTGTAGTTAGGATAAAGTCACACATTAGTTTCTTTTATTCCTTGTTATCTATCTCTTCTATTTTCTCTTCTATATCTTCTTCAATATTTCTTCTATATTTTCTTCTACATTTGTTCTATTACGCTCTGTCTTACGTCCTTGCATAATGGCCCAAGGTTATCTTGTGAGCGAGAACTTCAGGCTGAGGCCGAAGTCGCGCGTGGTGGTGGGATAACTGCTTGAGGTGAGCAGTGGCGTATTGGTTTGACGATCGTAATAGAAGCTCATGGTGAGCAGACGCGACAACGAATACTCGGCCGTGAACGACAGTTTGAAGGCTGTGTTACCACTGCTGGCTGTCGATGTCATTGAAGCGATGTCTCGGCTCAAGGCAGCCTGCTTGCGGTAGCTGAGGTCGAGGCGAAGTTTGAGGTCGCTATTAAAGCCTGTCGAGCGGTTTGTGCTACGATTTTTGTTGGCATTAGTGCCATCGGTGCTACGTTTTGCGCCTTTTATCTTACGCGCTTTAGGGCCGAAGGGGTTAAAATTGCTGATGGTATAGCCAGCACCCAGCACCCAGTCGTGCGACGAACTTTCGTTTATCTGCACACTGGTCATGCTGAGCATCAGCACACGTGTGCTCTTATACTCGAGCTTGCAGGTAAGGTTGTTGTTAAACGTCATGTCGATGCCCAAGAGGGGCGAGAAGGCCTCGTTGATGCTTACCGTCGACACATTATACATTGACGATGGCATAGGCATGCCCGAGGTAGCATCAGACACGAAGCCCATGCCAGGCCCCATCAGCTCCATAAAGGTGCTGTACGACTGGTAGGCACCCACGGCATAAATGCTTTTGTAGGCATGGTTAATGTTTACGCTCTTAAACACGTCGCGCACCCACGGCAGCTTTGCCAGTCCGCTATAGCGTACCGACCAGTTGGGCAGCAGTCGCGACAGCGAGGGGAAGAGGCTGAGGCTCTTACCGCCCATCGATGTATAGGCCGACAGGAAGGCAGGCACCATTACATCAGCGCTATATTTGTTTACGGGGGTGAGCGTGGGGTCGAAGGTTTTTCCTGCCAAGGCGGTGCCCTCAGGATACAGGGTGCCTGTATAGCGTTGCTCAACGCGCTGGCGGAACTGGTCGAGGCTGTTGCAGAAGCGCTCGAACGATGCCGAGTGATAACCCTTCTTGGCATCGCCCATACCCTCGAAGGCGCTGCCCAACGACAGTGTGGTCATTGAGAAGGTGCCGCTCTCGGTGGTGGGTGTGCCGGTGTACATATACTGTATGCTGCGCGCCTTGGTTTGTGTGCGCGAGGCGTTGAGGTCGATCTTCAGGTTGCGCACGGGCTCGAGCGTTACGCGCAGCTGCAGGTCTTCGGTCTTATTGGTGGTGGCGGGTGTAGCTACCGAGTCGGCCACCATGAGCCATCCGTTCTCCCGAGCACGCTCGATGTAGCTGTCGCCCGTAAGGCCGAAGGCAAAGTCGAGACCTGGCGCCCATGCACCCGTGTTACGTTTCTGTCCGAAGGCATCGCCCACCGAGGGCATGAAGCCTGGTAGCGCCATCGAATATTGGCTTGAATAGCTTACGTTTATGTTTCGCACCATCATCAGTCCGCGCGCCACGGCCTGCAAGGTTTTATACCACGACTTATCGTCGAGGGGTTCCTTCGGCGTAACCGTAATTTTCAGCTTCATGGCGCTGTCTACCTTGTTCATGATGCGCAATGTGTTGGCATCGGTCTTGCGATATTTCAGCTTAAATGGCTTGCCATCAGCCGTCTTGGCGGCCACTATCAGGCGCTTGCTGTGTTTGCCGTGCTGCAGGGTGATGGTGGTGTCGGGCATCAGTGTCACCTCTTTCTCAAAGCCCTTCTTGTTTTTAGGCAGCAGGGCCTTTTGCTTTTCAAGGTCGGCAGCGTTTTTACCCTTTCGTCCGTTGGGCTGCTTGCTGTCTTTGCCGTCGTTATCATCCTTGCCGTTCTTGCCCCTTTGTGCTGTGGGCTTACGTGTTGTCTTTTTCTTTCGTACGGGGTCTTTGCTAAACTTTTCGTTCACCTTTTTCAAGAAGGGAGACATGTTATACAGTCGCTCCATGTTGAAGGTGCCGTTCAGGCGCACCTGTCGGTTGTTTGCAATGGTGTTGCCCAGCGAAGTGCCGTCTTCAAGGTCAGAGCCACGCATCCAGTTGTAGGTGGCCGAGTATTGTGCGTCGGCATTAATCCAACTGAAGATGGGGATGAGGTTGATGGGCAACTTATACGATGCTGTGAACGACTGGTTATAGTCGAGCGGTGTGCCGAAATGCTTGATGCTGGTCCACACCGAGTCTTTCCATGCCTGATAGTGGTCGGCATAGAGGTCTTTGTTCACGGGCGTATAGGGCTGTTCAATCTCGGCATGTGTGGCGCTGCTAAAGTTCATGTGCAGGTTCTTGGTGAGGTCCCAGCGTATGCTAAACTCACGGTTCCACAAGAATTGCGAGTTGAAGGTGAGGGGCAGTTTATCGCCACCCATATCTTGCATATCGCGCTCTTGCAGCTCATAATAGCTGCGCTGCAAATCAGTGTTGAACGATATGTTTTGTGGCAGCCAGTTTAGGCCGAAGCGTCGCGGCAGGTCGAGCCACTTGCTCTTGTTCTTCATTTTCTTGAAGGGCTCGAACGATTTGTATACCGGCGTCCAGGTATAGTTCATCGAGCCATGCCAGTTGTCTTCCTTCTCATACACCGTGGTTTCGCCCGAGGTGTAGCGGTGGTTGTGGCTATAGCTGAACGAGAAGTTGGCGGGGTCGTAAGGCATGGGATGTCGCTTGGTAGCAATGCCCACACGCACCCCCGACAACGAGAAGTTGGTGTTAGTGGTCTTGGTTACGGCAATGCTTTCTATCGAGTCGCGTTCGTGGCCTTCAACGGCATCAAGGGCGTCGTCGAGACGCATATCGGTGTCGAGCGGGTTATAGCGTGGGCGCGTTTCCTCCTTTGTTACCGAATAGTAGAGCGGCGCTGTAACCTTGGCCTTATCGGGGAAGAACTTGCCAAGGTCGAAGTTGGTGGTCAGGCTATATGTTTTATAGTCGTCGGTGGCACGCTGGGCCACACCGTCTTCCAGTCCGCCGAAACCATTGCTGATATACTTGCCTGTGAGGTTTACGGTACCAAAGTCAGACAGCTGCATGTTCAGGTTTCCTGCTGCTGCCCATCCGCCCGCGTTGTTAAACTCTTTCAGGCGTAGCTCGTTCACCCATACCTCGCCACTCTTAGGCTCTGACGACAGGTTGCGCACACCTATCACCATGGTTTTTACCTCGCCCAGGGTGGGGTTACCCATCACCGTAATTTTGTTTGAGGGATGCTTCTCGTCGTAGGCCGAATAGGGTCGGCTATACGAGGCCATGCCCTCGCTCTTGGCCTTGTTGCGTGCTTTTTTCAGTGCAGTGAGTGCGGTGAGCGGTATGTCGAGCATGTTTTCTTCTGGCCAAACCATGCGGCGGTCGGTGGTTGAATACATGCCATACTTGCTGTTCCACGGAGTGAGTTTCAGCGGAATTTCATACTCGTAGTAGTTGCTCTTATAGTCAGAACCCAGGCGCACAAACACTGCCAACTGGTTGTCTTGCAGCTGTGTGCTGTTGGGGTTGTACGAGTTGGCATGCACAAACATCTGCATACGACGATACTGGCGAAGGTCGAGCGTGGTGTTTTTATACACGGCCTTCGACTCGTTATGGCCCAGCTGTTCAACGTTCAGGGCCAACGCCTGCTCGTTGCTTTCAACCAGCTGTGGCTGTGTGGGGTCTTGGGCGCGCGAGATGCCCGGTGGCAACACATAGTTTACGGGTTGCTTGTCGTTGTTTTCTTCAATGTTTACCGCGCTCATGCTCAGTTTACCCGTTTGTGCGGCTGTGGCGTCGAGCACCTGGTTATACACACGCCATTCGCCACGCACCAGGTCGAGGTTGCCAAAGCGCAACACGATGGGGCGCTTGAAGCCTGTGAGGAACATGCGCATGAAGCGGATAGAGGTGAAATCGTTGATGCCGCCCACCTTCTTTTCAAAGTCGGACAGCGGTATACGAAACTGGTACCACGTTACCTGTTCGGTATTGTTGTTACGCAGCTGTGGCGATGTTTCGCGCTTGTCTACCACATAGTTGCGTCCCACCACAAGGTCTTCGGGGCGGATAGAGATGTGGTATTGATAATATTTTTCGTATTCGTTAAGGGTGTAGTCTTGGTTAATGTCTTCAACGTCGGGCGTGGTCTTGTATGACGTGTCGTAGCCCTCGGTTCTGCTATCGTTGTCGGGCGAGTTGCCCTGTGGGTTGTTAATGTATTTGTATCGCTGCAAGATGGGAGCCTCGATGCGGTCGAGGTCAGAGCCACGGAAGTAGTGGTAGTTATCGGCGGCGGGGTCGTTCCATATCGAGTCGTACACAGCCGTGCTCACCTTTGCTTTGGCAGCGTTTAAGAAGTCTTGGTATGATGTAAACGCCTGTTCCTCAGTGTCGTTCAGCCCGTTAAAGCCCACGTCTTGCAAGGCGCGTGCCCCCTTTGCCGATGCAAACGAATAGGTTACGGTGGCCTGTGTGGGCACCTTACCCCATTGTGTGGTAACAAAGCTTTGCGAACCGTCAACGGGCATACCACTCTCGTAGAATTTCTTGCCATCGCGCAAGATGTCTTCGCTCACCTCGCCCAGGTTGATGTAGAAGTCGCCACCATACTCAGAGGCGGTGCCATCGCGGCGCGAATAGATGAAGGGGTCGAGCATCCAAAATTCTACATACTCTACGTTGGCCGTTTCAAAGTCGTTGGTGTCGAGCTTGCGCATCATGCCACCCCAGTGTTTTTCGGGGTGAGCCAGTGTGCCGTCGGGCTGCAAGTCGTTGGCATTGAAGTTGTACGGTCCACGTTCTGACGGATAGTAGGCCAGATTGAGAATGTTCAGCATTGATGTGGCACCCTGATACGAGTTTTGGTTGCGCTGTGGGAAGAGCTCGCGCACAGGCACCTCGCGCACGTAGTGGTTTGACAGCTGGTCGAGGTCGCTCTTGATGTGCGACGGGGTGAGCGACGACGAGCGACGTGTGAACAGCGGGTCGATGGTGTACCATGCCAGTCGGGCGCGGTTATAGCCGCTGGCCAGCGAGGTTTTGTCGGCACTTTCAGGGAACATGGTGGGCACGCTCGACATAAACCACGAGGTGGGGGTGCTAATGTCGATGGCGTTCTTTGTGTTTTCAAAGTCGTCGATGTATGACGCATTGTCTTGTGTGCCATGACTTTGGCCCGCAATGAGGTGTGCAAACTCGCCCGTGAACGATATTGAAGAGGGCTGTGTGAGATGCAAGAACGGTATCTTGTCGAGCATGTTTGTAAGCCACTGGCTCTCCTTCTTCCAGTTCATGTTCACGCCCCACAGGGTGTTGTTCAGGGGCTCGCTGCCCATGTTTACCTTGGTGGTGAGGGCCTGTTCAGATAGGTGTTGCACGGTGCCCGACAGTTGGAAGTTTTTCGAGAAGTCGTACTCCCAGTTCATGCCAAACATGGTTTTACGTTGTTGGCCATAATAGTCGTTGCTTTCGAGCGACACGTTGATGGCGGTGCCCGCATCAATAATGCTTTGGTTCAAGATGGTAACCTCGCCCGCATTATAGTCGACACTATAGTCAGAGTTTTCGGTCAGCGTAACACCGCCAGCCGTTACCACGACCGAACCTTGTGGCACGTTGCCCTGACCCAGCGAGATAACATTGGCGGCCGAGCCTTTAAACTGTCCGCTAATGATATATTTATCCTTTTCGGCTATTTGTTGTGCCACGGTCTTGGTCGAGTCGTACAGCTCGGTAAAGGCATACTTGGCGGCTTGGTCGGCCGATACGCCACGGCTCGTCATATACTGGTAGATGGTGCTGCCGAAGGGCTCGGTGGTGGGGAAGAACACACGGCCGTTTTGCACGGTGTAGCCCTCAACATAGTCGAAGTAGCCGTTGGCGTGAGCACGCAGGTTGTTGTCGAGGCGGTCGGCACCTAAGGCACGTATGATGGGCTGGTCTTTTGTTTGTGTTTCAGGCAGATACGAGAGGTAAACGCCAGCGGTGTCGCTCTGAAACTTTACGTCGAGGCGGAACTTTTCTTTCTCTACCGATCCGCCCAGGTTATACACGTTCTTCATCATCAGCTTCCAGTTGCCTTGCTTCGGGTTGTTGCTGGTGTTTTTCAGTGCTTTCACAAAGAGGGCTTGCGACACGTCGGTTACGTCTTGGGCAAACTCGCCCACCTGATAGGTTTGTCCGCCATAGGTATATTCGTAGGCCACGGCCAGCACCTGGTCGGTTTCGAGGCCCGATTTGAGCGAGATGTATCCTAATGCCGAATTGATGGTATATTCGTTCGAGCTGAGCAGACGCGCGTTTTGCAACTTTTCATAGTCGCGTCCGCCCGCAAAGCCACTGATGCCGTCGAGCACCGTTGAGGTTTGGTCGATGTCGCGTGCGGCAGCATATTGTGTGGTCATGGCGGCATACTCGCCATTGGCGTTATTGGCGGGCACGGGCAGTGCGCCAGCCCCCCACAGGGGGTTGCTTATCTGTGCGTTTTCGCCTAAATCGGTTAAGGCCACTACCGAGCGTGTGTTGCTGGTGGTGGCCGTTTTATTGGTTACCCATACCTCTACGCGGTTCACCTTTATGCCCGTGGTCATGTTGGGGAGGGTGCGCATAGCGGCATCGTATTTTTCGCGGAAGAAGTGTGAGAGGAAGAAGTGGCGGTTGGCCTCATAGTTGGTGGCGTTCATTTCGAAGGTGGTAAACTGTGCGCCGCCTTTCGACTGCACACTCTTCGACGATGTTTTCTTTTGCGAGGCCACCAGCTGCAGCTTTAGTTTTCCAAACTGCAGGTCGGTGCGAAGGCCGAAGAGCGATGAGGCGCCTTTTACCAACGACGAGTTGGAGGGGAACGACACGTTGCCCGCTTCAACCAGTTTTATAATCTCGTCTTCCTTGCCGTCATATTTCAGCTTAAGGTTCTGAGCATCAAAGTCGAAGGTGGCATCGGTGTTGTAGTTGAGGTTCATGTTTACCTTGTCGCCCACCTTTCCGTTTAGGCTCAAGTTCACTTTCTCGTCAAAGTCGATATTGGTGGTTTTGCGGTTGCGGATGGGCAGCGACGGGTTGTCAATGTTCTTCATGGTGGCGCCCAACTTCAGTTCGGCGGTACCCTGTGTTTTGATGCGCACACCGCCAGGGCCAAATATTTTCTCGGCGGGGCCCAGGTCGAAGTGCATATCTGAGAACGAGAATTTTTCTTTGCCTTTGGCCTTGTATATCTCATCGTTCTTTGAACGGAAATAGCGCTCTATGGCTTTGCGTGCGCTCCATTTACGATACTCTTCGGGCGTCATCATCACGGGGGCGGCCAGATAGGTGTCGCCTATCTTTGTGCCAATGACGTATAGGCCCAACGTGTCGTTATACTCAACGGTTTGGGGTAGGTTGTCGGGGCGACGAAGGTCGGCCGCCCCCTGGTCAAGGTCGCCCAGGGTGATGGGCAGCGTGCGCTGTATTTTCCAGCGTGGGTGCAGCAGCGAGTCGGGTATGGTGTCTTCGTTCTCAATGATGGGCTGCGCCATAACGCTGTCGTTGCCAGCGGGTTTGTTTGTGGTGGTCTTTGCAGTGCTGGATTTTGTTGCTGCGCTCTTGGTGCGCTGCTTATTGTCTTGACGATAAGGCATGGCAATGCTATAGCCTGCCGTAAGCACGACAAGCCACACTGCAAGAAAATGATATATTTTTGGCCTTATCTTCATTTACACAAATGTCTTATTCATGAATAATGGCTCACTTGATGCGCTTCAACGCTTCTTTCACCACCATCTCTACGGGCATTGACGCATCTTCGGAAAGAATGGTTCTTACCACTTTGGCCGATGGTGCTGGCGAGAAGCCTAACATGGTGAGTGCCGATACGGCCTCGTCCATCACCTCGTTGTTCACGGCTACGGCGGCTCCGCCTTCGCTCATGGTCACCTCTTGGGCAATGCCCAGGGCCAGCACCTTGTCTTTCAGGTCGACAATGATGCGCTGTGCGGTTTTCAGGCCAATGCCTTTCACGCCTTTCAGCAGGCGCTCGTTGCCTGAAGCAATGGCGTTGCTGAGGTCGGCGGGCGATGCCGATGACAAAATCATGCGAGCGGTATTGCCGCCCACCCCCGACACGCTAATGAGCAATCTGTACAGGGCCCGCTCTTGCTTTGATGCAAAGCCAAAGAGGGTGTACGAGTCGTCGCGGCCACCAGCCACTAACACCTCGTGCACAAACAGTTTTACGTCTTTTTTACCTTGAATGGCGGTGTAGGTGTTGAGCGAGATGCCCAAAGCATAGCCTACACCAGCGGCCTCAATAACGGCCATGGCGGGGGTGAGTTCGGCCAGTTCACCCTTTATATAATCAATCATGATTGCGTTTCTTTCTCAGTTTTGTATATAAATATAAACGCGTTTTCGCCGTGTTTAGTATATATGGCTACTCGTTTTTTTTTGAACACAGTGTTTAAACCCCAAACGACGACTTTCCATGAATTATCCAAGTAGGACGGTGGCCTCCGTGCCCCCTG
>ERZ1026846.2100-NODE-2100-length-11195-cov-3.661939_pt1 | contig 11195 bp, 9 predicted proteins | sample MGYA00380153_ERZ1026846 | MGnify/ENA primary metagenome ERZ1026846 (study PRJEB33269, sample SAMEA4719789) | human gut metagenome | biome: human-associated habitat; feature: organic feature; material: feces | place: Cameroon | collected 2013-10 ... | reverse complement strand
TGAATCCCGTAACGGTTACATACCTGAAGACGTACCACGTGAACTGTGGCGCATAATCCACGGGGGAACTGTCCTTGAACGTGTAGCTTACTTCCTGGGAGTAAACGCTTTCATATTTAATCTTGATGGTTTTGTCCTTTTCGCCCACAATGTTTTTCAGACGCACATGTCCCGAAATCATTTCGCCGAAGTCTATTGTGCAGCTTCCGTCGGGATTGCTTTTGAAGGCAACGGGGTTCAGCGTCTCGGTTATACGGTCGGGATTGGTGTCGAAAGCCACGAGTTTTCCGTCTGGTGCTTTTCTTTCCACGGCATTCTGCCACGAACTGTCGTCGAAATCGGCATTACACCATCCGCTCACCTCCTGACGGGCATCATAACGCTCGCCGTCGTAAATATCACAGTGAACCACGCCGCTCTTACGGGCTTTCCACGTGGGGTCGCTCACAATTGTTTGTTTCGAACCGTCGTCATAGGTTATTTCAATCTGGCAAATGAAACGCGGAGAGCCGAACGCGCCGAGGCGGTCCACTCGCGTGTCGAAATATCCCGAAGCCACCATTGCGCCTGCGGCATTCCTGCCGGAGCGCAATAGTTTTGTTATATCGTATTGCAAATATGACACGCGGAATCCCGAAGATTTCTCGTCGAGCGATATGCCACGGCGATATTTAAGATTGGGACGCGACGTGTAGTTGGTGAAATTGGGCACAAGAAGGTCGTTGCCCACTTTCTTGCCATTGAGAAAGAATTCGAAATAACCCAAACCGGTTACATAAGCTTTGGCGGAGCGTATGCCCGACTTTACATCGAACCCCTTGCGCAGGTAAGGCACAGCCGGAAATTCGGGATTGCAGTGTCCTGTTTTGAGATCGAGCTGCGGTTCTTCGTTCTGCCACGGCGCACCTATCCATTTAGCTTTCCATGAATCTATTCCGGTGGTGAACTTTTGAGTTTGGCTCCATTTCGAAGCCTTTCCCTTACCGTTCCACACCATTACGCGCCAGTAATAGTCGGTTGCCTCGTTGAGCTTCCCGCCTTTGTAGTTCACGAGATACGAATCTGCGGATTTTACTTTCTTACTGTCCCAAACGTCGACCTTACCCGAGCTTAACGCTTCGGGAGATGTGGCAACACAAATGCGATAAGCTTTCTGCACTTCGCCCATGGTGCCGGCAGCAGCCTTGTTAATCCACGAAAACCTCGGGTTTTCGTCCGCCGATTTCGGGGTATTGATGAGAATATTATCGTTCAACTGTTCAACCCTCAGGTTTTCGGGGGTAATCTGACCGTATGCAGCAAGAGCCACAAGCGTTGATGCCATTATGCCCGCACGTTTGAAAAATTGTAGATTCATTTTATTTTCGTGATATGATGTTTGGTAAAAACGTTATATATGTCATGCAAATATACACAATCCGCATGAAATAGTGCAAACGGATTAAAGAAATGAACACAGACCTCGACAGACAGATGAAAAACGCCGGGAAAGGCAAAATCCGCCTCATTTTCGCAACCCGAACGGCGATGCCGAAAAAACACATGGCTTATCGCAAAAAACACAAGCCATATATTTTAAAATACAAGGCACTTATTTTAAAATAAGTGCCTTGTATTTTTGAGCATTCCAAACACCTGATAAACAACAACTTATATACATCTTTCGAAACAGGGTTAAACATTTGGTTTTCAGCAACTTGCAAGAAAATTCGCAAGTTCGGGCGAATACAGGAATGTTTTTCCGCGCCACAGCTGCCTCCGCGCTCAAGAAGTTTGGCACGGCGGGGGCGCAGGCAAGCTATTTTAACTACCTTTGCAGGCGACAATAAAAAAACAAGATACAAATCATGAAATACGATTTCAGTACGCCGATAGAGCGTAAGGATACCGACTGCGTGAGCATGGAGCTTATGAAGCAGGCAACGGGACGCGACGACCTGATGCCGCTTTGGATTGCCGACATGGGCTTCCCCACTCCGCCGTTTGTTATTAAAGCAATAGAAAAAAGGCTCAAGCAGCACATTTTAGGCTATACCTGCGCTTCGGAGTCATATTACCGCTGCATAGAAGATTGGAACAAACGCCATTACTCCTTTGACGTTCCCCGAAAAGCCATACACTATGTGCCGGGAATAGTTCCGGGCATATACTTTGCCGTTAACTGTTTCACCGAAAAGGGCGATGCGGTGATGATTGAGACACCCGTTTACCACCCGTTCGGAAATGTTACACGCGGAAGCGAAAGAAAAGTGGTGGAAGTGCCGCTGATTCTAGAAAACGGACGTTACCGCATGGACTATGACGAAATTGACCGTCGTCTTCCCGAATGCAAAATGTTCATTTTATGCAATCCCCACAATCCCGGCGGCACATCGTGGACAAAAGAAGAGATAGCCCAAGTAGTGAAACTGTGCAAAAAGCACGGGGTGGTATTGGTGAGCGACGAAATTCACGCAGACATGACATACAATGCCGCCGACCACATACCTACAGCCACATCGTGCGACGAAGCTGCGGACATAACCATTACATTCATGGCTCCGACAAAGACGTTCAACCTTCCGGGTGTTGTGGCATCGCACACAATTGTTCTGAACGACTCACTGCGTCGCAAATTCTTCTCGTATCTCGAGAACAACGACATAGGCAACGGCAACGTCTTTGCTTACGACTGCGTGGAAGCCTGCTACAGCCCCGAGGGCGAGGAATGGCTGAAACAAATGCTCGACTATGTGAAAGGCAATGTGGAATATGTGTACGATTTTTTGGCAAGCCACTGCCCGAAGATAACATTCATCACTCCCGAAGCCTCGTTCCTGCTGTTTCTTGACAATCGCGCTTTGGGACTTGACTCGCAAAAAGAACTCACCGACTTTTACATAAACGATGCCGGACTATATCTGAACGACGGCGAGATGTTCGGCAAACCCGGCAGGGGATTCATGCGTATGAACGTGGGACAACCGCGCTGCACAATAGAAAAAGCAATGAACCAACTTGCCAAAGCCTACGCAAAACGCGGCTTTTAAGAACCTCACCGGGGCGAATCGGGCGGAGACAAGGCATTTTTGCCCGATTTGCAACCCGTAGGTTTACATAATTATTTTACCTTTGCGGCGGAAAAATAAATACAGCAAAAAAATGAAAGCCATTCTTTCACCTGTGGCACGCTTGCTTGCCCCGTTAGCTATGTTTGCGGCACTGCTTTCATGCGAAAGCGGCAACAAAAGTCAGACTCTGACACAATGGACATGCGGAGAAACCACCGTAAACTCCACCGAGATAAAAGTGGAAGCCGGACAGAAATACACAGGAGGGGAAGATTGTACAAATTTCATATTGCAGGGACAGGTACTTGCCGACAGCGATGCCGAAGCTGCCGTATTGTTTCACAACAACGGGAAAGACGATGGATATGAAATGCTCATTCATAACGGCAAAACCGACGGAACGCGCAAAACTGGCAGTCTGTCAACCGTAAGAAACCTTTACCATTCGCAGGCAAGCGACGGGAAATGGTTTGACTTTGAAATTGCCGTAAGGGGAAAGAACATAACGATAGCCGTAAACGGCACGGAGGTAGTTTGCTACACCGAGCCGGAAAAACCATACCGTTTGGCGCAATACGCCAACAGACTTTTGAGCCACGGAAACTTTGCGCTCGAGGGGCGCAAGGGAACGGTTTCGTTCAAGAACCTGAAACTGACACAACTTGAAGCCAGCGCAAAGAACCCTAACGACACCCTGCCGCCGATAGACGAGCAAAAGGACGGAGCTATAAGGCTGCAACAGCAAAACTTTCCCGTCATTGACTATCACGTTCACCTCAAAGGGGGACTGACACAGGAAATGGCGCAGGCAAAGTCCATGAACTACGGCATAAACTACGGCATAAGCATAAATTTAGGCGAGGGCGGAATAGGCACAATGCTTCCCGACGACAGCGCAGCCATAGAATACTGCAAGAAAATGAAGTCGGCACCGTTTATGATGGGAGCGCAGGGCGAAGGTCGCCGTTGGATAGCAAAATTCACGCGCCCCGTGCTGAACGGATTCGATTACTTGTTTACAGATGCCCTTACAATAGTGGACAAAGGGCACATCTGCCGCATTTATCGCAATGAAGAAGTGAAACTTGACGGACGCACTAAAGAACAGTACATGGATATGCTCGTGGATCAGATAGTAAAAATTTTGACAAACGAACCTGTGGACTTTTATGCCAATCCCACTTTTCTGCCCGAGATAATGCAGGACGAATATGACAAGTATTGGACCGACAAACGCATAAACCGTGTGCTCGATGTGCTACATAATAACGGCATTGCCCTTGAAATAAATTCGCGTTACAAACTGCCGAGCTACAAAATAATCCGCATGGCAAAGAAACGCGGAATAAAGTTCACTTTCGGCACAAATAACGAAAATCCCGACTTTGGAAGGAGCGAATATGCCATAAACGCCGTGAAAGAGTGCGGACTTACGGCAGCGGACATCTGGTTTCCAACCATGAGCAACAAGAGTAAGAGAAAAGCCGTGAACTATAATCACATCGGAGACCCGCATAAAGCTCCGACTCCCATAGCAGAATTGAAAAACTAATAGAAAAGAACCATAAAAACAGAAACATAAAAACAGAAACATAAAATGGAAGAGAGAATAATTTCGATATCCGGCAAACCCGGTCTTTACAAACTTATGAAACAAGGTCGCGGAATGCTCATAGTAGAGAGCGTTGACGACAAACATCAGAGATTTTCCGTGGGAATGCACGACAAAGTTGTTTCACTTAACGACATTTCCATATATTGCGAGGAAGAAGACGAGCCGCTGATTAGCGTTTTCAACAAAGTAAAGACACACGAAAACGGAGAAGCACTCAAATTCAACCCGCGCAAGATAGAGACCAAGGAACTTCGCGAATATTTTGCCCAGGTTCTTCCCGAATACGACCCCGACCGTGTGCACGACAGCGACATTCGCAAACTTCTTGTATGGTATGATTTGCTGATAAAAGGCGGAATAAACGATTTTGAAGAGGAAAAACCCGAAGAACCCGCCGCTGCGGAAGAAAAGAAGGAGGAATAAATTTCACGACGGCGCAAAACGCCGGGCGGAAAACATAACAAAAAAAGCGGAAAACCTTTAAGGCTTTCCGCTTTTTGGTTTCATGCGTCGCTGCATTACTCTATGTTCTTACGGATTTTGGTAAGATAAGCTCCGAGTCTCGCCTCGTCCTTATGATCTATGATGTCAATGAGTTCGCTAAGCTCCGTGCGAATTTTTTCTACCTGACCGGAGGTAAGAGGATTGAAAAGAATTTCGCGAAGCAGTGTGTCGTCCTCACCAAGTACGCCGCGAGCTATTGCCATGTGGCGTTTGAACGTTGTTCCCGGCGCATCCTGATGTTTCATAACGGCAGCAAAAGCAAAAGTGGAGACAAAAGGAATGCTCAACGAGTAAGCCACCGTTTCGTCATGCTCTTCAAATGTATATTCGCACACATTCAGTCCTAGACGATTGTAGAGATCGCGGAAGAAAATGCGTCCCATATAGTCGCCTTCCTTAATTATTATTGCGTTCTCGGAACTTAACGAGCCGAGATTGGCAAATGTGGGACCGAACATGGGATGGGTGGAAACGTATTTGAAGCCGCATTTGTCGTAAAACTCTTTCATGCCCGTCTTAACCGAAGCAATGTCGCTCAATATACAGTTGTCGGGGATATGCGGAATGACTTTTTCGAAAGCAGGAATCGTGGCTTTGAGAGTAACTGCGTTAATAACCATTTCTGGACGGAATGCATCTATTTCCTCAAGCCTTGTGAAACGCTGCGTGTTGTACATGAAACGCAAACGCTTTGGATCGGTATCGAAAACAGCCGTTTCGTGATCAAAACTCAGGAGGTCGACAAAGAATGACCCCATTTTGCCCGCGCCGAGAATTAAAATCCTCATCGTTTATCGGTTTATCAGTTCAAGTTGCTGGTGAACGCTTTCCTCGTGTATGGCTTCGAAGATAGTTTTAAGGAAGTCGGCACTCATGCCACAAAGCATGCCTTGAGCCACACGTTTGTCGAGAATCTCATTATAACGCCCTGCCTGAACAACAGTCATGTTATGCTCGCGCTTGTAAACGGCTATTTCACGCGAAATTCTCATACGCTTTGCCAAAATATCGAGAATATTATTGTCGCATTCGTCTATTTGATAGCGCAAAGCATGAAGACTCTCCGTAGATTGCGTAGTGGAACGAACAACAAGTCTGTCAAGTATAAAATCAAGAACCTCGGGAGTAACTTGTTGGCTTGCATCGCTCCAAGCTTCGTCGGGTTTGCAATGACTTTCTATTATGAGACCGTCGAAACCGAGATCCATTGCCTGCTGGCAGAGAGGAGCAATAAGTTCACGCTTTCCGCCAATATGACTCGGGTCGCAAATCATGGGAAGATTGGGAATGCGGCGATGAAGTTCTATAGCAATATGCCACATAGGCAAATTACGATAAATACGTTTGTCATAAGTGGAAAAACCACGATGAATGGCACCAAGACGTTTTATTCCTGCATTATTAAGACGCTCAAGCGCACCAATCCAAAGCTCAAGATCGGGATTAACCGGGTTCTTTACCAAAACAGGAATATCAACGCCCTTAAGAGAATCGGCTATTTCCTGCATGGCAAAGGGATTGGCAGAAGTACGAGCACCTATCCAAAGAATATCTATGCCGGCTTTCAAAGCAGCTTCCACATGTGCTTTATTTGCTACCTCCGTAGCCACAAGCATTCCGCATTCTTTTTGCACGCGCTGCATCCATGGAAGTCCTTCCTCGCCTATTCCTTCAAAACTTCCAGGTTTGGTACGCGGTTTCCATATTCCCGCACGAAATATCTTTACTCCTATTTTACTTAGTTGCTGTGCTGTGGTAATGACTTGCTCTTCGGTTTCTGCGCTGCAAGGTCCCGCCATTACGAGAGGGCGTTTGTCTTCCACGCCCGGGAGATTAAGTTTTTCTAATTTGAGTTCCATTGTGATATATCTTATAATTTCATGTTTTCTATTCTTTCGAGAGCCTCTTTAAGTTTCTCGTCTTTTGCACACAGTGATATTCTTACGTAGCGTGATCCGTTTGTTCCGAAAATAAAGCCCGGTGTTATAAAAACCTTGCCCTCCTGCAAAACTTTTTCGGTGAGTTCCTCGGCATCTTTATACTTATCAGGAATCCTGCCCCAAAGAAACATTCCCACTTGTGTCTTTTCGTATTCGCAATTCATGGCTTGCATTATTTTTTCCGCGTACACACGGCGGCGCGAATAAGTATCTATGTTTGCCGCATGATGCCATTGTTCGTCATTATCATAGGCTTTTGCGGCTGCAAGTTGGATGGCGCGAAAAGTTCCGCTGTCTATGTTGCTCTTTACTTTCAATATCCACTGAATGAATTGCGAATTGCTTGCCGCAAGTCCCACACGCCATCCCGGCATATTGTGGCTTTTACTCATGGAATTGAATTCTATGCAGCAATCCTTGGCTCCGGGAACCTGCAAAAGGCTTATGGGATGATTATTTAGGATAAAACTGTAAGGATTGTCGTTTACCACCACAATATTATGGCGTTTTGCGAAATCTACAAGTTTCTCGTAAGTCTCACGACGTGCATTTGCCCCCGTAGGCATGTTGGGATAATTGCTCCAAAGCAGTTTCACGCCCGAAAGATCCATGCTTTCAAGTTCTTCAAAGTCGGGTTGCCAATCATTCTCGGGACGAAGATTATAATTCACCACCTGCGCACCGAGAAGTTTGCTTAGCGAAGTATAAGTCGGGTATCCCGGATTGGGCACAAGCACTTTGTCTCCCGGGTTAACAAATGCCAGAGTTACATGTAGTATACCTTCTTTCGAACCTATCAGAGGTTGTATTTCGTTGTCGGGATTCAAATCCACGTCAAACCAACGTTTATACCACTGAGACATGGCTTTTCTTAGCTCGGGTGTACCCATTGTGGGCTGGTATCCGTGAGCTTCCGGAAGCTTAGCCACTCTGCAAAGTTCGTCTACCGTGGCTTTTGAAGGAGGCATATCCGGACTTCCTATTGCAAGGCTTATGACATTTTTGCCCTCGGCGTTCATTTTTGCCACTTCCTTCAGCTTGCGGCTGAAATAGTATTCGCTAACCGAGCCAAGGCGTTCGGCGGGAACTATACCGTTGGCTGCATTATTTTTTTGCAACATATTCTCCAAGATTTTTTAATTCACGTGTCAAAGGTTTTATGGCGTCCAAACTTTGATGGAAACGCACATAATCATCATAGGTTACATCTATATAAAACAGGTATTCCCACTCACGCCCTATGATAGGAAGCGATTGTATTTTGGTGAGATTTATTTTATAGAACGAGAAAATCGAAAGAACTTGCGACAAACAGCCTTCATCATCGGGAAGAGAGAAAACAAGACTGCACTTGTTGCAAAGGCGCGCGTCTCTCACAAGATCAGCATTCCAAGGATCGGTAAGAACAAGGAAACGTGTAAAATTATGCTTGTTGTCCTGTATTCCTTCTTCGAGAACCTTCAAACCGTAAAGCGGAGCGGCATCCTTATGACATATTGCGGCGTGCCCCTTCAGGTGTCTGCTGCTAATGTGTTCCGCAGCACCCGCCGTGTCATCGTCTTCCACAACGCGAAGTCCCGGATGGTTTTTAAGGAATCGGTAACATTGCATGAGAGCCACGGGATGAGAATTTACTTCCGAGAGTGTGTCCCAATCGTCTTCGGGAAGACACATTATGCTGTGCTCTATCTGCAATTTATGTTCGCCCACAACCGTAAGACCACTCTCCAAAAGAAGTTCGTAATTGTGCAGCAAACTTCCCGCAATAGTGTTTTCTATTGCCACGAGAGCAAACAGCGAGCCTTCATGCCTCATTTCGTCGAACACCCTTTCAAATGTGTCGCAACATATAAGCTCTATGTCTTCGCCCTTGAAATATTGGTGGGCCGCAATGTCGTGAAAAGAACCCTTTATACCTTGTATTGCTATTTTCTTCATCTTTGTTTGATGTAACAAAAAAATCCCGCTCATGTTGAAGCGGGATTTTGTATTTTGTTCGTTTGTTATGGCAAAATTACACATTTTTCCCGACACGCCAAACATTTTGTAAAGTTTTTTATATTTATGTTCCGTTGTTCCCGCAACCGAAGCCGTTTTATTTCTCCACTTCCTCGAGCCAGATTTGCGGGTTTGCGGTGTTTCTCCCGAAAGATACGTAATAAGGCAGCAATATTCCGCTCCACGGCGTATCGCCGTTCGGTTTGCGCGACGAATAAGTGCTTGTTGTCAGCATATTTGTGTGAAGAACTTCTTTGTCATACTTGTTTCCGAATGCCGCTTCCGAGTCAAAATACACCTTTTCGCCTTTGCTTTCACAAGCATACAGGATTGGTCCTTCCTGAACGGCGAAAGTTCCGCCCGATTGCTTTGACGGTCTTATTCTTCTCACAGCCGTTTGCATGGAAAAGCGTATCACGTCGTCGCTTTGCCATACACGGTCAATGGTTATATAGCCATCTGCCGAGGCACGAAGCGTAAGGCGTTTCCCGTTGAGCACCACCTGATAAAATTCTCTCATGGGTTTATAGGCATATTCCCCGGTCGGGGTAACCTGTCCCCTGAGCCACGCCGGCAAACGCAGATGCAGCCGCATGTGAGGGTTGGCGTTGTTGAACTTCAGGGAAAAAAACACATCAGATACCCACGGCGCACTCGTGTTTTGGAGAATAACCATATCGAGCGAGTCATTTTTTATATACGCACGGTTTCTGAAATAAAGATTAACCCACAAATCGCTTCCACGCATGGCATACGCTGTGGCAGGTGCGTCGAGAACCGCTTGCGCCGCCTTTTTCCACTCCTTATTTCCCATGCGCGAGGAATCGACAGCCGCAAGCACACCATTATATAAGGCACGCTCGGCAATATCGGCGTAATCAACCCGTGGATTCTTAAGAAACAAAAGTTTCGCGGCGTTGTATGTACTCACAACATCCTCTTTCGATTCGCCCCAAAGCGTAAGTTTCTTGAAATTCCCGCTCCACTGCTCCTCGTTTACGCCGGCATCGAAAACCGTGGCTTTCGCTTTCATCGTGGAATCGGCATTGTATATCTGCTCTGCGAACCGCGTGAAAAACACATCCTCTATGCTCACGTTTTCGGGCGTAATGTATTCTATTCTATTCTCACCGCCTGCCGCGCATTGCAGGAAAAAAACCGGCAACAGCATGACAAGCACAAAAACCAATCGTTTCATAACGTATATATATTGCGTCATGACAAAATTAGCAATAACTTTTTACACCCGCAAACCCGTGGCATCAGCCGCTTCACTCTTTGGGAGGCAGCGACTGGTAACGGCGTGTGGAAAAGGTTTGAAAAAGAAACAGAAATCCCAGCACCACAGCCACCTTGTAAGGCGCAACCGTTTCGTCATACCCGTTGTCGCCCAACAGTTTTACCACAGGCGACACCAGCAACGGAGAGACAAACTGCCCCAAATATAAAGCGGCGGAAAGAAGCGGCATGACGGTTGTGGCGGAATTGCGACCGCCCTTTATTGAAGCTATCGTGTTGAGATAAGGTATGCCAACGCCGTTTCCCATTCCTATGCAAGCCGAACCGGCAAGCACAAAAGCAGTGGAATCGCTCGCGCAATACAGTGAAAATCCCATAATGAAGAACGCAGGGGCGAGATATTTCATGACATGCGGTATATGGCGCATCATCTTGCCGAAAAACAGTCCCACAAAAGTAGCCACCACGTCAGTGCCAACCATTATGAGCGTTATCTCAACCGCCGAAAACTTTCCGTCGTGCGATGCCGTAATGGCGAAATTGGTTACGAACACAAAAAATATGGTCATGAGCAAAACCATTCCCACAACAGAGGGATGGAATTTCAGCAACTGTTTCGGCGCAAAAGGCACACCGCGTTTATTACTCGAGCCCAAACGTTCATCGGGCAGGAAAAGGGCAACGAGAACCACGGCTATCAAGCCGAGCGAATAGACAAGAAACGAATAATTCCAGCCCACAGTGCAAAGGATTCCCGCAAGAAGAGTGGCAGTTACCCCGCCTATCTGATTCATCGCCGCCGAAAGTCCCATTAGTCTCGCCTGCTGTTCGGGAGGATAGTAATAAGCC
>ERZ1026846.2099-NODE-2099-length-11196-cov-7.985549_pt1 | contig 11196 bp, 9 predicted proteins | sample MGYA00380153_ERZ1026846 | MGnify/ENA primary metagenome ERZ1026846 (study PRJEB33269, sample SAMEA4719789) | human gut metagenome | biome: human-associated habitat; feature: organic feature; material: feces | place: Cameroon | collected 2013-10 ... | reverse complement strand
CGCCCCCACAGTGGACTTTCATCACCTAGATATATGCCATGCCCGGCATACAAAAGAACCATAGTCCTATATATAAAGGACTATGGTTTTTTACTTTTAGTATCCTGCCCCAGTGTCTGTATTCTTCATAATTTTTACAAGACGGCTTGTACCAAGTCTGTCAGCACCAAGTTCGATGAACTTTTCAGCATCATCAAATGAACTAATACCACCTGCTGCTTTTACTTTAACTCCTTCGCCTACATGATCATGCATTAACTTTACATCATCAAATGTAGCGCCTGCAGTTGAGAACCCTGTTGATGTCTTAATGTATTCTGCCCCTGCATTTGTGACTAATTCACACATCTTGATCTTTTCTTCTTCTGTAAGAAGACATGTTTCAATAATAACCTTTAAGATTTTACCATCACATGCTTCATGAATCTGACGGATTTCATCTTCTACTTCTTCATATCTCTTATCTTTTAAGAATCCGATATTAATAACCATATCAATTTCAGATGCACCATTTGCGATAGCATCCTTTGTTTCAAATACTTTTACTGCAGTTGTACTGTATCCATTTGGGAATCCAATAACTGTACAGATGGGAAGTTTACCATCCACATATTCTGCTGCCTGTTTCACATAAGCAGCTGGAATACATGCAGATGCTGTACCATATTTGATTCCATCATCTAGGATCACCTTAATGTCTTCCCAAGTGGCACTCTGAGCCAATAATGTGTGGTCTACTTTTTTTAAAATATCATTTGTATTCATTTTATTTTTACCTCTCTTTTCATATACTATTATAACAGTTTATCTAAAATAAAGTAGCCAATTGTGTTTTCTGGCATCTTAATTCCAATTTTTTTGTAATTACTGCACCTATAATCGTAAATGTCTCAGTTGCTTCTTACTCCCTTTTTCCTGGTAAAAAGAACAAGTTAAGCTCAAATTATAGTTTGCCTCGTTAATGCAAGCCGGAAAAAGGTGGCAGATTCCTCGTTAGTCATGCCCTTTGCTTCTGGCACAATACTTTCAAAGACCGCGCCCCTGACGACAAGGCGGTGGCTGCGCGTTCTGCATTCCTCTTTGAATAGCTTCTGACGCAACATCTTTTCCTGATTTTCAAACTGCCGGATTTTCTTCTTTCCCCCCTCAATCTCGGCTTGCAGCTCCTCGCGGGTTTTCTCTCTTGGCTTTGTCATGGGTGGTCGCTCCTTTCTGCTCATAGACATAGAAAAAGGACAATCGATTTTCTCAACTGTCCTCTCGGATTGGTTATGTAATTGTAAAATGTTATTTTTCATTAAACTTTTGAATATCTCCGTAATCTTTAAGCTCACTATTTTCAAAAGCTTGTTGTAAATTATCGCTATCCAAAAACAACACATTTCCACTTGAGGTCAAGGGCAACAAACAAGAATCAGCTTTCAGTATTTCTGCCGGATTGTCTATTAGCATAACCAGAGGATTTTTTGCTTCTATCGGCTTCGCTGATCCAAGAGTTACATTTACAGGAAATGCAAGCAGACCGCCACCTTCGTATTCGTATAACCCTGTTCCTTCTGGCAATACACTTCCGTCGTTTGTCAATATCGGCATTTGACTGTCTAAAAACTCTTGCATACTTTTTGATAAGCTGCTATATTCTATGGGTTTTAATTTGCCAGAATCGCCAAAGTTTTCAATCCATTTGGGATTTGTAAACACCAAATGGTCATAATCTCCCAGCTCGGCAGAAAGTTCAATAGCGCTATCTACTACATAGGAGAGGAGCAAATTGTCCTCTTGGTCAGATAGCAAATTGCTTCCAGCATTTATCAATTCTTTATCTTCGCATACTGTATCTATGTCAGTATATTCTATAAAGCTAATTCCGGTCATGTCATATTCAGAAAGCTTATTTATATTTCCGCACCCGGTTAAACTAATCACAAGTGCTAATGCAGACATGATTATAATGTTTTTATGTTTCATAGATTCCTCCATTTTCTGTTTGTTGCCCAGTTATTAAAGAAATATAACACAAACTTATGAAAAAATCCACATCACTTCAGCCTGTCGGCAGCATCGTGTTCTCTGGCATACTCTCACGCCGCCTGTCGGCATTCTTCACTGTATGGGGCGGTCAGATGGAAAGAGAAACCGTCAAGATATAACTGGGCATATTCTAATGGCTCATCAATGGCAAGTGCGTTTAATGTGCACAATCCGATCTGGGAGTGGTCTTTAAGTTCTTCTCAGCTTCCTAACAGTCAATGCGAAGCGTATAACCAGCAGAAATATAAACATCAATGCTGTTCCTGTGTGGATTGTATTCTGCAAATATTTTTATCATCGTATCGAATCTCCTTATCATTCAATCAATCATTCGTTATAAACATCAGAAGCATTTCAATCAGTTCACCAAGTCACTTTTATTTTGTGTTATACTGTTTTATAGATTTTTCTTGCCCTTGTATTTGCCCTTATGAGAGTTCGTAAACACTGACGGGACGATATAACACAAGGGAAATAATAAGGGAAAGCTAACCTGTGATAAACTTAGTGTTTTCAAGGGCTTGAGAGGTATCTGATAATAAAATACAACAATTATTAAATTACTTGGAATAGATGAAATCTCAATTCAAGTTTTCTTTGTTTCTATATTCCTATAATGCTATAATGGGTGAAAGGTTAACGAGGAGGTTAAGATATGTTAGATGCTTTTGCGAATAACTGGACAATACTTGTTGTTTCCTTCTTTATTTATAGTTTCTGTGGGTGGATCTGGGAATCACTTATCTGCCCTATTGCTACAGGTCATAAGATACATAACAGCGGTTTCTTAACTGGACCTTGCATTCCTATTTATGGATCAGGTGCGATTGTTGTATGTGCTTTGTTTCCTATTTCTAAAGATTGGTCTCTCATCTTTATAGAAGGAGCGATTGTCGCCTGCTTTATTGAATATCTCACATCTTATTTCATGGAAAAGATGTTCCATGCAAGATGGTGGGATTATTCTCAAATGAGATTTAATTTAAATGGTCGTATCTGTTTAGAAGGTTTCTTTATTTTTGGTTTCTTTTCTGTCACTGCCGTAAAAAATGTGCAACCACATCTAACTCATATGCTTATTCAATATGATTATATTCCAATGGTTATTGCTTCTACTGTGTGTATCACACTATTCACAAGCGACTTAATTACTACATTTGTTGAAGCCACTCATCTTGCGAAAAAGCTTGAGACAGTCTCTCAGGATCTTAAGAAGTTTGCAGATGAACTAGAACTAGATATTCATAATGATATTACAACTGATGATATCTTTAAGATTGCACGTCAACTAAAGGATAGTCACCGTGAACATCTTATTAAGAAATATTCACATCGTCGTTTAGTCAAGGCATTCCCTGATATCTTAAACAAATATCACACAAAAACTCAGAAATAACGCATCTGAGTTTTTTTCTTTTGTGTAAACGTTTATAATAAACAAGAGGAGGTATGACCATGGAAAAGAATGCATTATTTAAACTCAGTTATGGTTTGTATGTATTAGGTGTAAATGATGGTAATAAGCCTAATGGCTGTATTATTAATACAGCTGTTCAGCTCACAAGTAATCCTTATCGTATTGCAGTGACTGTGAATAAGGCGAATTACACTCATGATGTATTGATGAAGTCAAAGAATATGACTTTATCTGTGCTTGATATCACATGCCCTTTTGATATCTTTAAACGATTTGGTTTCCAAAGTGGTAAAGAGGTTAATAAGTTTGATGGTTTTGATATGTATGATTTGAAAGACTCATTACCTTACTTAACACAATATGCGAATGCATATATGGAAGGTCATGTTATAGAAACATTGGATGAGTTAACACATACGATGTTTATTGTAGAACTTGATGATGCTGTTATCTTAAATGAGCATGATTCTATGACATATGACTATTATTTCAAGAATGTGAAACCAAAACCAGAAAAGAAGAAAAAAGGATGGGTATGTAAGATTTGTGGATGGGTCTATGAAGGTGATGAATTACCTGAGGATTTAATCTGTCCTATCTGTAAACATCCGGCATCTGATTTTGAGCCACTTTAAGTAGGAGGAAAACGAATGTTTAATGTAAGACAAATAAGCGATGATTTTTATTATGTAGGAGGCAATGATAGACGTTTAGAACTATTTGAAAATGTTTATCCTGTTCCTGATGGTGTAAGTTATAATTCTTATTTATTAGTAGATGATAAGACTGTCTTATTAGATACTGCAGATGCAGCGATTGCTCATCAGTTCTTAGAAAATTTAGAACATGTGCTAGATGGTAGAACACTTGATTATGTAGTAGTCAATCATATGGAGCCTGATCATTGTGCAACACTTTGTGATATTGTAGTACGTTATCCTGATGTAAAGATTGTGGGTAATACTATGACATTCCGTATGATGAAGCAGTTCTTTGATTTTGATGTAGATAGCCATGCTATAGTCGTCAAAGATGGTGATACTTTAGAAACTGGACATCATGTATTAAGCTTCGTTACTACGCCAATGGTTCATTGGCCTGAAGTTATGATGACTTATGATTCTACAACAGGTATCTTATTTAGTGCAGATGCATTTGGTACTTTTGGTGCACTTCATGGCAATCTATTTACAAGTGAAATGGATCTAGATGAATCATTCTGGGATGAAGCAAGACGTTATTATACAAATATTGTTGGTAAATATGGAGTACAGGTGACTAATGCCTTAAAGAAAGCCTCTACTCTTGATATTTCAATGCTTTGTCCACTGCATGGACCTATCTGGGATGAAGATATTAACTTAATGGTAGAACATACTGCTTCTTGGGCTGCTTATAAACCAGAAGTCAAGGGTGTTATGATTGCTTATGGTTCTATTTATGGCGGTACTGCCAATGCAGCTGAGATTCTTGCAAGTAAGCTAAGTGAAAAAGGTATTCACAACATTAAAGTATATGATGTATCTAAAACTGATCCATCTTATATCTTATCTGAAAGTTTCAAATATTCTCATCTAGTATTCGCAAGTGCATCTTATAATGCGGGTTTATTCACACCTATGCAGAACTTATTGATAGAAATCAAAGAACATCTTTTGCAGAATCGTACATGTGTTTTAATTGAAAATGGTACATGGGCACCAAGTGCTAAAAAGACTATGAAAGCTATTCTTGAACCATTATCTTGGAATTATATCGGTGAAGAGCTCACTATTAAATCACGTATGAAAAATGCAGATTTTGAAAAAATTGAAGCTCTTGCTGATGTGATTGTAGAAGATATGAATAAAGAACATCAAGTCAAGGAAGAAGCTCCTGTGCATAAATGGCGCTGTAAGATCTGTGGTTATGAATATAGCGGAGAAGAACTTCCTGAAAACTTTATTTGTCCTCTATGTAAACATCCTGCTTCAGATTTTGAAGAAATAACTGAATAATACATACAGCCAAGTCGAAGAAACATTTGTTTCTTCGGCTTTTCTATTGACAACACATAAACATATTCATATAATTAAATATGTAAAAACGTTTATATGAGGAGGAGCCATGGAAAAGAGAAATGAATTCTTAAATGCGAATGAAGATGTTGTTTCAAAGGTTTTAGAGAATCAGCCTGATGATGAATATCTTTATGATTTAGCAGATTTATTTAAGACATTTGGTGATTCTACAAGAATCAAGATCCTCTATGCTTTATTTGAAGGTGAACTATGTGTAGGTGATTTAGCTACTATATTAAAGCTTTCTCAGCCAGCCATTAGTCATCAGCTTAAAGTATTAAAGGATGCGAAACTAGTAAAGTTTAGAAGAGAAGGAAAGGTTATCTTCTATTCATTAGATGATGATCATGTAAGAAGTATTTTATCTATTGGTATGAATCATATTGAAGAGTAAAGGAGAAAATAATATGAAAAAGACTTATAAGGTAGATGTAGATTGCGCAAATTGTGCAAATAAGATGGAAGAAGCAGTAAAGAATACTGAAGGTGTTAAGGATGCCACTTTAAGTTTTATGACTTTAAAATTAAAGGTTGAGTTTGAGGAAGGTGTAGATCCTCAGGCAGTTATGGAAAAAGCAAGAGAAAATTGTAAAATTGTTGAGGATGATTGCGAAATCTTCCTTTAATAAGGAGTGATTGAAATGACAAAGAAGCAAAAGAATGTTTTAAATAGAATTATTATTGCGATTGTCTTATTGATTGTGATTACTGTATTTAAGACAATTGTCCCTGTACCAGGCTATGTCGAGTTTATCCTCTATTTAATCCCCTACTTTGTGATTGGACATGATATTTTAAGAAAATCTATTAAGAATATCAGTCATGGTCAGGTATTTGATGAAAATTTCTTAATGGCTGTCGCAACAATCGGGGCTATGTGTCTTGGTGAATATCTTGAAGGTTCTGCCGTTATGGTTTTCTATCAGATTGGTGAATTATTCCAAAGCATTGCGGTTGGTAAGAGTCGTAAGAATATCGCCGCTTTAATGGATATTCGTCCTGATTATGCCAATATTATGGTGGATGGAGAGATTGAAGAAGTGGATCCGGATGATGTAGAAATTGGTAGTGAAATCATTGTCAATCCTGGTGAAAAGGTTCCTATTGATGGAATTATTGTAGAGGGTGATACAACACTCAATACAAGTGCCTTAACAGGTGAAAGTGTGCCTCGTAATGCCCATTGTGGTGATGAAATCTATAGTGGTTCTATTAATATGACAGCACGTATCACTGTTAAAACAACAAAAGAATTTGGTGAATCAACAGTTTCTAAGATTCTTGATCTTGTAGAAAATTCAAGTATGAAGAAATCCAAGACAGAAAACTTTATTACGAAGTTTGCAAAGTATTATACACCTGTTGTATGTTATAGTGCGCTCGCTTTGGCTGTTATTCCCCCTATTGTCTTAACTATTATGGGACAGCCTGCCCATGTCGGTGACTGGATCTTTAGAGCCCTCACATTCTTAGTAATTAGCTGTCCTTGTGCTCTTGTTATTTCTATTCCATTAAGTTTCTTTGGTGGTATCGGATGTGCCAGCAAGAATGGTATTCTTGTAAAAGGTTCTAACTACTTAGAAACATTATCTGATGTTAAGTACTTTGTATTTGATAAGACAGGTACATTGACTAAGGGTGTATTTGAAGTAACTGATGTCGTACCTGCCGAAGGTTTTGATAAAGATAGCTTACTTGAATATGCTGCTTATGCAGAAAGTGCTTCAACACATCCTATCAGCGTCAGCTTAAAGAAAGCTTATAATCAGAAAATTGATAATACACTTGTAGATCATATTCAGGAAATTGCAGGACATGGTGTAGAAGCAGACTATAATGGTCATCATATTCTTGCAGGTAATGCGAAATTAATGAAATTAAAAAGTATTGATTATAGTGCTTATACAAAGGCTGGTACCCTTGTATATGTAGCAGTTGATGACAAATATGCAGGTTGTATTGTGATTTCTGATATTATCAAGGATCATGCAAAAGAAGCTATTAGTGGTTTGAAATCATTAGGGGCAAAGGAAACTGTTATGTTAACAGGTGATAGTGCTTCTACTGCAGATCTTGTGGCCAATACAATTGGCATTGATACAGTACATAGTGAACTTCTTCCTGCAGATAAGGTAGAAGAAGTAGAAAAGTTGTTAGCTAAGAAATCAGACAAAGAAAAACTTGCCTTTGTCGGTGATGGTATCAATGATGCACCAGTACTCTCTCGTGCTGATATTGGTATTGCGATGGGTGGTCTAGGTAGTGATGCTGCCATTGAAGCAGCAGATGTTGTTTTGATGGATGATGATCCATTAAAGATTTCCCTTGCTATGAAGATTTCTACTAAGACATTAAGAATTGTAAAACAGAATATTGTCTTTGCGTTAGCTGTTAAGTTCATCTGTTTAGTATTAGGTGCACTCGGTATTGCGAATATGTGGCTTGCAATATTTGCAGATGTAGGTGTTATGATTCTTGCAGTCATGAACGCAACACGTGCTCTCACAATTCATAATTAAAGGTATCCTCAGGGATGCCTTTTTTAGCATAAAAAAAGACGTGCTATAACACGCCTTTTACAACAAATAGGGGGACGCTATTAAAGTAAGATTATTTAGGAGGATTTACTCTAAATTTTCTCCATTTGTTGCAATTACTCTCTTATACCAATAGAACGAGTCTTTCTTTGATCTCTTTAAACTACCATGACCTTCATCATCTAAATCTACATAAACAAAACCATATCTTTTTTTCATTTCTCCTGTACCGGCAGAAACAATATCAACACAGCCCCATGTTGTATAACCTAGAAGATCTACTTTATCAATTTCAACTGCTTTTTTCATTTCTTCGATATGTCTTCTTAAATATGAAATACGATAGTCATCATGGATACCGTTTTCTTCTATTTCATCATTATTACCCATACCATTTTCTACTACGAATAATGGTTTTTGATAACGATCATATAATTCATTTAAGACAAATCGTAATCCTTCAGGATCAATCGGCCAACCCCAAGGAGTTTTTTCTAAATATGGGTTAGGAGAAGCTTGTTGTCCTCCAGTAGTAGTTGTATTTGGAGAAAAACGATCAAAAGCTGTTGTACGATAGTAAGAGAATGCTAGATAGTCAGATGTGTTTTCTCTTAACCATTTTTCATCTCCCGGTTCCATCTTCAATTTAAAGTTATATTCATCAAAAATGGATTGAGCATAATTTGGATAATATCCTCTGCAAGTGACATCACTGAACATAAGTGCTTTTCTTCTAAATTCATAAGCACCAAATACATCATCTGGATGACATGTGGATGGATATATGCCAGATAATGCACACATAGTTCCTAACATAAAGTGAGGATTGATTTCTCTTGCCATCTTATTGGCCATAGAACTAGCAACAAGCATATGATGGATGGATTGGAATTTGATACCTGCATCTTCTAATGGTGTCTCTCCTTGGTTAGAATGTGAACCTGTTTTACGGTTATTTGAAGCAAGTCCTAGAGTCCAATAGCCACCTAGAACATTTATTTCATTTACTGTTATCCAATAAGTGACTTTATCTTTCCATCTTTCAAATAATACTTTTGCAAATCTTAAATAGAAATCAATGAGTTTTCTATTGATCCATCCACCATATTTAGTTGCTAAGTGTAGAGGCATATCAAAATGGAGGATAGTGACTAATGGTTCTATGTTGTATTTCTTCAATTCATCAATTACATTGTCATAGAACTTCAATCCTTCTTCATTAGGTTGTTCATCATCTCCCTTAGGAAATATTCTTGTCCATGAAATAGAGAGACGGTATGTTTTAAATCCCATTTCAGCCATCAAAGCGATATCTTCTTTATAATGATGGTAAAAATCTGTTGCTTGATGACTCGGATAATATTGCCCTTCTTTTAGGAATCCAACATATCCAAAGGGGATGCATTCCCCCATCTGGATAGTTGTTTCTTCACCTTTATCATTATGGCAGAATATACGGCGGGGATTATCTTTTGTACCATTGGTAATTAAATCATGAACAGCTATACCTCTTCCCCCTTCTTGCCATCCACCTTCATATTGATTGGCTGCAGTAGCGCCACCCCATAAAAAGTTTTCTGGAAAACTCATACAATCACTCCTTTATTCTTCTGTTTGAACTTCTGCTTGTTTGTTTGCTAATAATACAAATGGAATCCAGATTACAAATGTTACAGCCAGAATGATGGCTTGTACAATAATTCCATGGAAACCATAACTGATAAATCCTGTAATGAATACTGGTAAACCTGGAGGACAATCCAATACACCACATGAAATAAATCCAATATTTGTAGCTACGATAGCAATTAATGCAGCAATAGCTGAATTAATGATGAATGGGATAGCAAAAATTGGATTTAATACCATTGGTAAACCGAATATTACTGGTTCGTTGATTCCACAAATACCTGGAATGAGTGAGAATTTTGCAATTTCACGATGATCATCACGTTTAGAGAATAAGAAGATAGCAATTAATAGAGATAAAGTAATACCTCCGCCACCTACTACAACAAAGCTAGTCCAGAAACCTCTTGTTAAGATATTAGTAGCAACGCCACCTGCTTGTACTTTAGCAATGTTATCAGCTAAACCAGCGGCAGATAATGGACCTCTGATACCTTCGATAACCATTCCACCATGAATACCTAAGAACCAGAAAATCTGATTTACTAATGCAAGAACAAGAATACCAGGTGTTGTATTAGCAAGTGCCTGTAATGGTAGCTGAATGATGTTATAAATCCATACATTGAGATAGTTTCCAGTAAATGTATTGAATAAGCATCCAGCAACTGAGAATACTGTCATGATAATGAAAATTGGAATTAAAATATTGAATGAACGTGCGATTCCAGTTGGTACAGAATCTGGCATTTTGATTTTGAGAGCTTCAATACTTGTTAATACTTTAAATAATTTTACTGCGAGAATTGACATAATCATTGATACAAATAATCCTTGTGCACCAATAACGCTTGATCCTAAACCACTTACAACAACAGGATCCTTGATACCTTCAACAACAGTGCTGATTGTATTTGGACATACTGCTAAGTAAGCTAGTAAACCAATTAGACCACTTTCTAATTGTGGTACTTTTTCTTTAGCGGCAAGTTTATAACCGATTAAGTATGCGATTGGTAAAGACATGCAATTAATTGATACAAAACTGATTGTTGTAAATGCTGGTGATAAGTGAGTAAGCCATGGGAACCATTGAGCAAGTCCATTAGCTCCTGATACTAAGATGTTAAGCATGCTTCCAAATGAACCTACGATAATGAATGGTACGAACATTGTAAAAGCTTCTTTGATTGAACCAAGATACTTATTAGATTCAACTTTAGAACTGATTAAGAGTAAAGCATTTTGTAATTTGTCTTTCATTTGATTTTCCCTACTTTCTAAAAGAATACGAGAAATCGTTTCTGCAGATTTGATTTATCTTTATCTTTCGTTATCATTATAAAAAAATGCATTGTGGAACTCAATGTTGATAAATTCCATTTATATATGGAACTTTGCAAAAAAGAACCAGCATTACTGGTTCTTTGATTCAATATCAGCAAAGATATCAAGTATATCTTTGTAATTTTGTTGTTTTATGATTTTCTTCGCAAATAATTTCTTTTTATCAAGAAAGACA
>ERZ1026846.2096-NODE-2096-length-11222-cov-14.179099_pt1 | contig 11222 bp, 5 predicted proteins | sample MGYA00380153_ERZ1026846 | MGnify/ENA primary metagenome ERZ1026846 (study PRJEB33269, sample SAMEA4719789) | human gut metagenome | biome: human-associated habitat; feature: organic feature; material: feces | place: Cameroon | collected 2013-10 ... | reverse complement strand
TATCGCTACTACGCTCGGAGTAACGAGCTGCATGGGATAAAGAACATGGAGTCTACCTTATAATAAGCAGACTCAATCATAAATGAAAACGACCGCTCACCTCATACGAGGAGAGCGGTCATTTCCGGTCACGGTCATTTTCGGTCATTAAGGATTTTCCGTTGGTCTAGGGCTAATAAAATAAGGGAAAACAACATTTATCTTTTTTTGTGTGTTATTTTTATGAAAAATGTTTGTTTTTCCAAGAAAAAATCTTATTTTTGCATATTGTAATAGAATCTATATATATATAAATATGAATAAACAACAACTCGCAAACAAGATATGGGCATCGGCAAACAAGATGCGCTCTAAGATTGATGCTAACGAATATAAAGACTATATCCTCGGACTCATCTTCTACAAGTTTCTGTCAGACAATGAGGTGAACTATATCCTGAAGGATATGAAAGGGGCTTCTGATGAGGAAAAGCAAGCTGCACTGGAGAGCCTTGTTGAGAACTATGACGACGAGAACTCAAAAGTCATCATCGACTACTGCAAGAACAACATAGGCTACTTCATCGAATACAAGAACCTCTTCTCCACATGGCTGCAGCCCAACAGTACCTTTACCGTTTCCGATATGTCGGTGGCGCTGAACTCTTTCGACCGTCTGATCAGTCCCAACTATAAGGCCGTATATAACGGCATCTTCAAGGGTCTGCAGGCAGGATTGAGCAAGCTGGGCGAAAACCCTGCAAGCCAGACCCGTGCCCTGAAAGACCTCATCAAGCTGATCAGAGATATTCCTACCGACGGTTCGCAAGACTATGATGTGCTGGGCTATGTATATGAATATCTGATTGGCAATTTTGCTGCCAATGCCGGCAAGAAGGCTGGCGAATTCTATACACCTCACGAGGTGGCCATCCTCATGTCGGAAATCGTGGCCGAGCATCATAAGGACAAGCATCAGATAGAAATCTACGACCCAACATCAGGTTCGGGTTCGCTGCTCATCACCATCGGTAAGTCTGTAGGTCGCCATATTGCCGACAAGAACCGGGTGAAATACTATGCGCAGGAGCTGATAGAGAACACCTACAACCTCACCCGCATGAACCTCGTGATGCGTGGAATCCAGCCGGGCAACATCAACACCCGCTGCGCCGATTCGCTCGCAGAAGACTGGCCTATCATCAACTCCGGCAGCGAGATTGGTCAGCCGCTCTACGTGGATGCAGTGGTGAGCAACCCACCCTACTCCCAGCACTGGGACCCGAAAGACCGCGAGACCGACGCCCGCTTCAAGGACTATGGCGTGGCGCCTAAGTCGAAGGCCGACTATGCCTTCCTGCTCCACGAGCTCCACCACCTCAAGCCAGACGGCATCCTCACCATCGTGCTGCCCCACGGCGTATTGTTCCGTGGCGGCGAGGAAGAGCAGATCCGCACCCGCCTCATCGAGAAGAACAACATCGACGCCATCATCGGTCTGCCAGCCAACATCTTCTTCGGCACAGGCATTCCTACCCTCGTGATGGTGCTCAAGCAGCATCGAGATAATGACGACGTGCTCATCATCGACGCAAGCAAGGGATTCGTCAAGGACGGCAAGCAGAACAAGCTCCGCGCCTGCGACATCAAGAAGATAGCCGACACCGTGCGCGACCGCAAGAATATTCCTGGCTTCTCCCGCACGGTGAGCCGTGAGGAGATAAGAGAGAACGGCTACAATCTCAACATTCCACGCTACGTGGATTCGAGCGAGGCAGCTCAGCCTTTCGACATTTACGCCACCATGTTTGGCGGTATTCCGAATGCCGAAATCGATGCGATGCAGAAGTATTGGGACACGCTGCCTTCGCTGCGCAGTGCCCTGTTTCAGCCCGAAGCTGACAAGCCTTATTCTGCTCTGAAGGTGGAGGATGTGAAGACTGCCATTGAGCAGAATGAGGATGTAAGAAACTTCAAGATGCAGTTTGCCCAGGCATTCGGCGGATTCGCCGACAGGCTCCATCAGCAGCTGATAGACCATGTGATGGAAGTGCGTGAACTGCAGGCTCAGGACGAGATTTCTACCGATATTTTCCGCCGCCTCAACCCTGTTCCGCTTATCGACCGCTACGCCGTTTATCAGGCTTTGGCAAACCACTGGCAGTCTATCATCATCGACATCGAGACCATTCAGGAAGAAGGCATCCGTGCTGTGCGCGAGGTGGAAACCGTATATAAATTGGTGAAAAAGAAGAACGATGAGGAGGTGGAAGTACCTGACGGACAGAAGGGGCGCATCATTCCTTTCAGCATGGTGCAGCAGATGAAGTTCCAGGCAGAACTGCAAGCCATCGCCAATCTACAGTCGAGGGTGGAAGCCATCAATGGAGAAATCGATGAGTTGCGTGACAGTTTCACCGAGGAAGAAATGGAGGCTTATTGCGACAGCGAGAAGGACAATGCTCTCGACAAGAAGAAGATTACAGCCGACGCCAAGCCAAAGGCAGATGTAGAGCCTGAGACGAAGGATAAGCTGAAACAGATGGTGGCGCTGTGGAATGAGCAGTCGAAGGCCGACAAGCAGAGTAAGGCAGACAAACTGGCTTTGGAAGAAAAGACCATCGAGGCTATCCGGAATCTCACGGACGAGGAAGTTGCCCAGCTGCTTCACATGAAGTGGATTGACCCTATCTGCGAAGGCATTGACAGCACCCTGCGCTCAGTGCTTGCCGACCTGGAATCAGCCGCCCTTGCCCTCAGCGAGAAATACGCCGTAAGCTACAAGCAGATCAACGACGACATGGCTGTGGCTACAGGTGAATTGGCTGAGTTGGTAGATCAGCTCACGGGCGATGAATTTGCCATCAAGGGACTAAAAGAGTTGGTGAAAGAGTAAAGTAAAAACAATTAAATATGGACATAGCAAAATATATAGGTGAGACTACTGAATACGACAAAAAGCAGGAAGTAGAACGCCGTAAAGTGAAAAGTTGGCTGAAGAGCGTCAGCGCCTTTGCCAATGGCGGTGGCGGCTGCCTATTGTTTGGTATTGCCGATGACGATACTATCATAGGGTTGACCGATGCCAAGACTGATGCCGAATTTATCAGCCAGAAAATAAAGGAGCGCATTGATCCTATACCCCAAATCGACTTAAAGATAGAGCGTGTAGAAGACAAGGAACTGCTCATTCTTCATGTGCATGGCGGTGAAGATACACCTTATTATTATATAGGCGACAGCGTTCTTGAAACTTTCGTGCGCATTGGCAACGAATCGGTTGTGGCTGATAGTACCGAACATAAGCGTTTGGTGCTAAGAGGTCGCAACTCTTCATTCGACGCGCGCCCAAGCGATGAAATGTTTGAAGATTATGCATTCTCTAAGCTTCGCAGCCGCTACTATGCCTGGAATGGTCTGAGTTTCGACAACAAGCTTTATCGTTCGTTTGGTTTGGTTGATAATAAGGGAATACTTACCTATGCTGGTCTGTTGATGGCAGACGAATGTCCATTGCGCCAAAGCCGAGTATTCTGCACAAGATGGAATGGCAAAACAAAAGCTGGAGGAAGCCTTGATGCACTCGACAGCGCAGAGATTACAGGCGGACTTGTAACTCTTCTCGAAGACACCATGTCCTTCATTCGTCGCAACAATCGTACACTTTGGTATAAAGAACCGATGCAGCGCATCGAGATTCCTCAATATATGGAACGTTGCGTGATGGAAGTTGTAGTGAATGCCCTGGCTCATCGCGACTATCTGATTCAAGGTAGCGAGGTGCATGTGGATATGTATGATGACCGTATGGTGATTTACTCTCCTGGTTCCATGCCGGAAGGACGACTCATCCAGACTATGAACTTAGAGGACATTCCTTCTGTCAGACGCAATCCTATTATTGCCGACATCTTTGCTCAGTTGGGTTATATGGAGCGTAAAGGTTCGGGCATGGGCAAAATCATCAATCCAATCAAAGCCCTTCCCTATTTTGAAGAAAAGATGCTTCCGACCTTCTTCTCCGACCGTGCCCAGTTTACTGTCACGTTCCCCAATATGATTTTAGCTTGGCAGGAAACTCATCCTAATATTGAGGTAAACTTTGTGGAAAACGAAGGTGATACTCAAGATGTCCCTCAAGGTGATACTCAAGGTGTCCCTCAAGGTGTCCCTCAAGGTGTCCCTCAAGGTGTCCCTCAAGATGTCCCTCAAGGCGATGATTTAGATAAATGGATAGAATATCAAGTTGCTGTTTATCCTAAAATAACAACAGAAGAATTGGCTTTACAAATAGGCGTAACATCTAAAACTATCAAGCGTCGTATCGCCAAAATGCCTCATATTGTGTTTGTGGGTAGCGGCTATAGCGGTCATTGGGAGGTTAAGCCTAAAAAGAAATAAACGATAGGGAGACCTTTATGAAAGGTCTCGACTATTCTTATTATTATGAACAAGAAGATTGAATAATATGATGGAACCAAAAATAAGATTTAAAGGGTTTGAGGGGGAATGGAAGGCTGAAGAACTATCCCATATTTGTTCCGTTAACCGTGGAGTACGTGTAACTCGTAACGACCTGCACAATAACGGAGTATACCCTGTGTATCAGAATACAGACTATCCAATGGGGTATTATACTAAGTTTAACGTAGAATCAAATAACCCATTTGTTATTGTGGGTGGATCTGCAGGACTTATAGGTTTTTGTCACACCAATTTTTGGGCGGCAGACGATTGTGTTTTTTTCGGAGATAACCCAATAATAAATAAATCATTTCTTTATAATAATCTTATATTTCATAAGACAGAAATAAAAAGAAATGTTAGAGGGGCAAGTGTTCCACGTTTGGATAGAGAAACTCTAAGAAAGTTACCTATTTCGATGCCATCACTTCTGGAGCAGCAAGCCATAGCTTCTTACTTCACCTCTCTCGACTCTCAGATTTCCGCCTCCACCTCTCGTCTTGCCTCATTAAAGCAGATGAAGACGGCAAGCCTGCAGGCTATGTTCCCGCAGGAAGGGGAAACTGTGCCTAAAATAAGATTCAAGGGGTTTGAGGGGGAATGGAAGAAAGTGAAAGCTGATTCGATATTCAAAACCTTTAACGAAAAGAATCGCCCAGACTTACCGGTTCTTTCTGCAACACAAGACAGAGGAATGGTTACACGTGAATCTATTGGTTATAATATTTTCCATGACACTTCTAATGAAGCAACATACAAGCATATACTACCAGGACAATTTGTGATTCATCTTCGTTCTTTCCAAGGCGGTTTTGCTCATTCTGAAATAGAAGGAATTGCATCACCTGCATACACTATAATGGATTTTAAGAATAAAGATTTGTATCATGATTACTACTGGCGATATGTTTTCATGTCCAAAGAATTTATCAAACGACTTGAACTTATTACCTATGGAATACGTGACGGACGTTCGATTAGCTATGATGAATTCAAGGAAATGTCATTTCTTGTTCCTTCCAAAGAAGAACAAATAAAAATTGCTTCGTATCTTAAGAATCTCGACCGCCAAATCTCCCTCCAGTCTCAGCGTCTGGAGAAGCTGAAGCAGATCAAGTCTGCGTGTCTTGACAAAATGTTCGTATAAAATCATTTAAAACATTAGAAATTATGGCAGACAATATACAAGGGTTCATCAAGGAACTCGCCTTTGAGGAGGCGTTGACCCATCACCTCCTCGACCACGGTTGGAACGAGGTGATCAAAAACCCTACCGAAGAGCAACTGGTGCAGAACTGGGCTGACATCATCTACGACAACAACCGGGAGATAGACAAGCTGGGCAACTACCCCCTTACCGCCTCGGAAATGAAGCAGGTGATGGACCAGGTGAACATGAAAAGTTCTCCCTACGAGATGAACCGATTCATCAACGGCAAGCAGGTTTGCATCAAGCGCGACAATGAAGCCGACACCAACAACTTCGGCAAGGATGTGTATCTGAAGATTTTCGACCCCATGGAAATCTCTTCCGGACAAAGCCGCTACCAGATAGCACGACAGCCTAAATTCAAGACTGCCGACTCGATATTAGGCGACCGACGGGGAGACATGATGCTCCTGATCAACGGAATGCCCGTAATCCATATCGAACTGAAGCGAAGCAAGATAGACGTAAGCCAGGCTTGCTATCAGATCAAGAGATACGTGCACGAGGGCATCTTCCAGAACGGCATCTTCTCGATGGTGCAGATCTATGTGGCGATGACGCCCGAAGAAACCCTCTACTTTGCCAACCCAGGCACGGAAGACCGGTTCCAGAAGCAGTTCTACTTCCATTGGGAAGACTTCAACAATACCATCATGAGCGACTGGAAGCAGGTGGCTACCAATCTGCTCTCCATCCCTATGGCCCATCAGATGGTGGGATTCTACACCATTGCCGACGACAAGGACAAGACCCTGAAAGTGCTGCGCAGCTACCAGTATTTTGCCGTGAGCAAGATAAGCGACGTGGTGAAGAAAACCAACTGGGACGACCATCTGCACCGGGGCGGATTCATCTGGCACACTACGGGTTCGGGCAAGACCATGTCATCCTTCAAGAGTGCGCAGCTGATAGCCGAAAGCGGTGATGCTGACAAGGTGGTATTCCTACTCGACCGCATAGAACTCGCCCTGCAGTCGCTCGACGAATACCGCGGCTTTGCCGGCGAGGGCGACGAGATTCAGGACACCGTAGATTCCTCGGTGCTGCTCGCCAAGCTGCAGAGCACCGACAACGACGACCGCCTCATCGTAACCTCCATCCAGAAGATGAGCAATCTGAAAGAGGGAGCCTCCATCTCGGGCGGCGGAACCATCACCCAGGAACTGATCAACAGCATAGGTCAGAAGCGCCTCGTATTCATCATCGACGAGTGCCACCGCAGCGTGTTCGGCGACATGCTCGTCAGCATCAAGCACACCTTCCCGAGGGCGCTGCTCTTCGGCTTTACAGGCACACCGGTGTTTGAGGAAAATGCCAAGCATGAAATCACCACGGAGACCCTCTTCGGCGACATGCTCCATAAATACACCATCGCCAGCGGAATACCCGACGGCAATGTGCTCGGCTTCGACCCTTACATGGTGAAGACCTACGACGATGACGAACTGCGCGAGCTGGTGGCGTTCCATCAGATAGACCTCAGACTGAAGGAGGAGAATCCCTTCAATCCCACAACTCCCAAAACTACGGAAGAATATCTGAAGCTCATCAGCGAGAACGAGGAGTTCGGGAAAATCTACGACCGCTTTGTCAACCAGCTCAAGATGCAGGAAACCTACACCGAGAACGGCAAGCCGATGAAGGGCATAGAGGCTTATCTGCCGAGAGACATCTACGAGTGCGACAAGCACCACATAGCCGTGGCCAACGACATCATGAAGAGCCGCGAGAAACTGAGCAAGAACGGCAAGTTCCACGCCATGCTCGCCACCAAGAACATTCCAGAAGCCATCGCCTACTACAGGCTGTTCAGAAAGTATCATCCGTCGGTGAACGTAGTGGCTGTTTTCGACAGCAACATCGACAACAGCGACGGCGGCATTGTGCGCGAGGATGCTATCAGGGAGATGCTTACCGACTACAATGCCAAGTATGGCACGAACTATCAGCTGGCCAACTACGCCAAGTACAAGAAGGACGTGGCGAAGCGACTTGCCCACAAGAAGCCGTACATCGGTATAGAAAACAACCACAGCCAGCAGATAGACCTGCTGATAGTGGTGACCCAGATGCTTACGGGCTACGACTCGAAATGGATCAACACGCTCTATGTAGATAAGGTGATGAAGTATGTGGACATTATCCAGGCATTCTCACGCACCAACCGCCTGTTCGGTCCCGACAAGCCATTCGGCACCATCAAGTACTACACCAAGCCCTACACCATGGAGCAGAACATCAACGATGCATTAGAGGTGTATGTAGACCGTCCGCTGGGCGTGTTTGTGGATAAGCTGGAGAAGAATCTTTCCAACATCAACCAGCGCTTCCTCTCCATCCGCGACATCTTCCATTCGCACAAGATCATGCACTTCGAAAAGCTGCCCGACGGCCGTGAAGACAGGAATATGTTTGCCAAATGCTTCAGCGAGATGACCCATCTGCTGGAGGCAGCCAAGCTGCAAGGCTTCGTATGGGAAAAGAGCGAATATGAATTCCAGCACGGCAACACCTATACGAAGGTGAAGATGGAACTGGACGAGCAGACTTATCAGATTCTGCTGCAGCGCTACCGTGAACTCTTTGAAGGGGGTGGCGAAGGTGGCGACCCAAAGGAAGCGTGGGAATACACCATCGACACCTACATCACGGAGACGGGTACGGGAACCATCAATGCAGACTACATCGACTCGAAATTCCAGAAGTTCATCAAGAACCTCTATACGGAAGGTCCGGGAAGCGAAATGACCAAGGAGGCATTCGAGGAACTGTGCAAGACCTTTGCCACACTCTCGCAGAAAGACCAGCGCACGGCGCTCATCATCCTGCACGACATACAGAGCGGCGACCTGCATCTGGAACAGGGAAAGACCATCAACGACTATATTGCAGAGTATCAGATAAGCGAGCTGAAGAAGCAGATCATGAATCTGAGCGAAGCCACCGGAGTAAACGAGAGCCAGCTCATCAACATCATGAGCAGCAACGTGAACGAACAGAATCTGAATGAGTTCAACCGGTTTGAGAATCTGAAGCTCACGCTCGACCTGCAGAAGACCCGTGAATTTCTGGTGCGCATCACCGGCTCAGCCTGTCCTCCGTTCCTGGTAATGCCAAAGGCCGACCAGATATTGCGCAAGTTCATTCTGGACCCTGCAGCTCGCGAGCGCATCCTGCTGGCGTGGCTCCACGACGATGTTACGATGGATAATGGTGCAACCCCAGCAACCTCCGAGGAAGAAACGCCTGCTACTGGTGAAGAAACACCTGCTGACGATAATATTACCGAGGAAACTAAAGAGCAGGACATTGACCATATAAGAATCAGTATCCGTAATATTCTCCACTCCACCCTTTCGGGTGTGGCAGGACAGATGCGCCCTCAGGAAGAAGTCATCAACAGCGTATTCTACGTGCTGAATACCAAGACACTTGCCTCGCTCGACGGCGTAGGACTATTTATCAACGGAGCCTTTGCCAACCTTTATGGCAAGCAGGCCACGATAGTAGATAAGCATGTGGCATTCAACCTGTTAGTTACCAAATTTGAAGCTTATCTCAAGAAGCTCTATTATCTGATGGAGAACAAAGAGGTGGCTCCACGCTTTGAAGGCGCCCCAGTGACATGGAAGGATGTGATTTATGCAATCCGCCCATTGTGGCAGCTGAAATATAATGAGAAGTCGGAGTATCAGACGCTCTACCAATATCTGCTGATTATCAAAGAATGGCGCAACAAGGAGGCTCACATTTCTCCAACAGCTTCTGAGCAAGAGATTGATGCTGCCATCAACATCATCATCACCATGTATTTCTTTGCTACCGGTTCCTGCATCACAGAGCTTGAAAGCAATGGTCAGGATGTGGATGGAGCTGATGGGGTTATTCCATATAAACTGCCAAAGGAAGATTCCGCTTCCTATGCCTATGCGGCAGAAGATAAACATCGGGGGTAGGAAGAATCAGATTGTGGTTAGAAAACTGTTAAGAATTTGGAAGAAATTAGTTAGTGCAGAAATGCTGCACTAACTAATTTATTTTTTTACTATCAATTATTCCCCCGGTCATGAAGGTCAAGGTCATTAAGGATTTTCAAAGAAAAGTTGTTGGGAAACGAGTAAAAAATCATCATTTTTTTGCTCATTTTCCTTTTTTTATTATCTTTGCCTTAAAAATTAATAATTGAACTTTCGCATGTGGTTCAAGTACGGGCTAGGAGCTTCTGCCCTTTCAGGGCGTGTGGAGCTCACTTGCGGAACTTAAATAATTATGACACAAGATACTTCTACATATTACGTTTGGATAGGTGGTTCATGTGATTATGGACTGGGAGAAAGAGGTATGAGATATTCTGTATTATGGCGCAAACAAAGCCGAATAATAATGATGAAACTCAATAACACCAAAAGTGAGTGGTTTATGTAAAAAGTTACGGAGAATATGAATTATCTCCGTAACTTTTTACATTTTCGGCTGATTTACCGCTTCAGAGCAATGTTGTAGTTATAATATTTGCTGTTGCCCGTAATATCCTCCAGCACCTGGATGAAAGGAGGAAACTTCACACTCTCGTTGGCAGAAATGCCACGGGTTTCAAGAATCATCAGGTCGGAAACCGGCTCAAGAAACTCATCGAGCTCGAAATATTGGCCCTTCCAGATAAAACTCTTGCGATGCTTATGAATGCGCTGGCGGTAAGGATCTGCCTGCTGAAGCATACTCTCGTAAAGATTGGCATTAATCTGTCGCTCGGTCTCAATCTGCTCATTGTCTGAAAGACGCTTCTTGGTGGTGTGAACATACACATACTTGCCTCCCTCGAAACCGCGACGGCGAAGACGGATTTCACTCCCCGGTTCACCCGTAAGATAAGTCTGAACAATATCGCTGTCTATCGCGTTAGGAACCTCGCCCGTCAGCTTCACGATATATTTGCGCTCCTCCTCTATCGGCTGCGGAATGGCAAGCACATTGCTTATCTCCTTGAGCACACGGTTCAGCTTGTTGTTGAAATCTTCGTGGTTATTGATCACCCTGAGATGAGGATGACCCTTCCATGCAGAAACTATCTTCTTGTCCAACTCGCGCGCTATCTTCAGTCCCTCCTCATCAGCCTGCTCCAGGCGCTGCGCATTGTTGGCTGTAGTATAAAACTGCTCGGCACCATCGGCAGCACTCACCAGATGCAGCACAGCATCATAGCGGTCGCGAAGCTGTGAATTCGTATACCCCTCTTCCGAGATGATGCGGTTCCAGAAATCGGGAGTGAGATAGGTAGAAATATCCATCGTGCCACGATCGCAGACAATGATGACCGGCTGCTGCAATGTTTCTGCCATACGCTGGAAACTGTCTTCCAGGTTGATCTGAGTCTGGAAAGTAGCCTTCTCACCCTCGAAGAAGAAATCCTTGTTGGAAGTGAGATAATTCATGCCCGCCTGGGTGAACATGGTTGGAACTTCAGGAATGGTAAAGACCTTATAGCCCAGGCTAGAGAAATGTTCTATCACCTTAACCATAGCGGTAGTCTTGCCCGCACAAGGACCACCCGTCAGTACAATCTTCTTAA
>ERZ1026846.2095-NODE-2095-length-11223-cov-12.482539_pt1 | contig 11223 bp, 7 predicted proteins | sample MGYA00380153_ERZ1026846 | MGnify/ENA primary metagenome ERZ1026846 (study PRJEB33269, sample SAMEA4719789) | human gut metagenome | biome: human-associated habitat; feature: organic feature; material: feces | place: Cameroon | collected 2013-10 ... | reverse complement strand
TTATTATTTAGTTTATATAACTTGCCGCCAAAGTTACGCTTTTTTCTCGAAACCACCAAGAAAACCACAAGAAATCTGCAAGTTATCAGCAAATAACCACGAAATTAACCGTAAACTATAAACTATTAACTGTAAACTATAAACTGCTATCCCCATACGGTCCCATCCCGCAAAATATGGCGATGGCTTTGAAGCAGCATTAGGTCTCCCCCGCAACAGCCTGGCGGTCCCATCCCGTACAATCTGGCGAGACCTTTGATGGTCCGCCAACCTTAGAGCGTAGCGGTTCCGAGCGACGAGGAGGAGCGGTTTCCTCCCTCTTCCCTGAGGGTGAGAGGGTCGGGGTGAGAGGTGGAGCCCTCTTTAATGGTAAAGAGGGACGGGGTGATTTTAGAAAAAATTTATTATCTTTACGCATATTTGTGCAAATTACACTTATAAACATGTGTTACCCGTTCTGTTTGCGCAAACAGAACGGGTAATCCATGCAAACGTTTGCACAAAGAAATATAGGATTTTTGAAATTTTTTCTTGCATCGTATTGGATTTCCTCTTAAATTTGCAGTCGAAAACAGATACCAACAAGCAAATAAAGGCAAAGTTTAATATAAACGAAACCAATTATAAAAGTAAAGATATGATGAAGCAAACATTCATTAAATCAGCTATGTTGCTGCTGCTAATCCTTTCAACGGCAACGACGCGAGCGCAGGAGGTCGCTCTGAAGACCAACTTACTGGGATGGGCTTCTACATCTGCCAACGCCGGCATCGAAATCGGCACGGGCAAGAAAACAACCTTCCAACTCTTCGGAACCCTGAACCCCTGGAAGTTCTCGGGCGACAAGAAGATGAGATTCTGGAATGTTATGCCGGAATACAGATGGTACACCTGCCAGAAGTTTGGAGGCCATTTCTTCGGAATCCATGCCTTAGGCGGTGAATACAACATTAAAAACATTGACATGCCTTTCGGCATCCTGCCGAAAACTCTGGAGGGCAGGCACTATGAAGGCTGGTATGTAGGTGGAGGCCTCACCTACGGCTATCAGTGGTTACTCAATAAGCACCTCAATTTCGAAGGATCTATCGGTTTGGGATATGCCTACAGTCCTTACAAGCTTTACGGACGATGCGAAAAATGTCTCGACAAAGACCACCGCAACTATGTGGGCCCTACAAAAGCCGCGCTATCTCTCATATACGTGTTCTAAGAATGTAACTTAAATTGTTGTTTTAACTGACAATATAAACACGTAATAACTAGAAAGAATTCAAAAATATTTAGGGAAATCATAATATGGATAAAATGAAGCTTTATGCGGTCATTTCGCCCCTCTGCATGCTCTTTTCTCAGGGCATCATGCCTGCTCAGGCTCAGCAACTGGCAGGGGGCAAGATTCTGGTAGACAGCGTCTTGGCACGCAAGAACGGCAACCAGATGGATGTTGCCTTCCGTATGAATCTGAACGATTTGAAGATGAAATCAGAGCAGCAGCTTGTTTTCACACCGGTAATGGTGGGAGCTGATTCCATCGCTCTCAACCCTGTCATCATTCAGGGTAGAAACCAGGCTGTAAGATACCGCCGACTTGCCGACAGCAAGAAGAATCCGGAGGCACAGGTTGTTACCCGCAAGAACAAGACCCAACAGCAGGTTTACTTCACCCAGTCTGTTCCTTATCAGAAATGGATGAAGAAGTTCAAACTCTCGGTGAAAGAAGATCTCTGCGGATGCGGCAACCTGATAGAACAGGACGATACGCCGATTGCAGATATCGACCGTACGCCGAAGATTACAAAGGATTTCTTCGTGCAGCCGAAGGCGGAAGCCAAGAAGGTGAGAGCCGAAAAGGGTGAAGCTTATCTCAGCTTTGTGGTCAACAAGAGTAATATTCTTGCCGATTTCCGTGAGAATGCTACAGAACTGAAGAAGATTACTTCCACCATCGACCTGGTGAAGAACGACAAGAACGTTGAAATCACCGATATTGATATCCACGGTTTTGCTTCGCCTGATGGTTCGTATGCCAACAACAAGCGCCTTGCCAACGAGCGTGCAGCTGCCCTCCGCAACTATGTGAGCAGCCTCTTCACCTTAAACAGCAAGCTCTTTACCTATCAGGCTACACCGGAAGACTGGGAAGGATTCAAGAAGAAGATCCAGGCTAGTCATCTGGCTGATAAGGAAGCGATACTCGAGATAGCTAACTCTTCGCTGGCTCCTGATGATAAGGACCTGAAGATCAGAAAGCTTCATCCGGCTAGTTACCGCTACATCATGGATCATATCTATCCTCGTCTGCGTCATAGCGACTATACGGTAACCTACACGGTTCGTCCGTTCAGCATCGAAGAGGCCAAGGAGATATTGAAGACGAAACCACAGCAGCTTTCTCTGCAGGAGATGTTCCTGGTGGCACAGACTTACGAGCCGGGTTCGCCAGAGTTTAACGAGGTATTCGACATCGCCGTCCGCCTCTTCCCAGATGATGAGACGGCGAATCTCAATGCCGCCTGCACCGATTTGCAGAAAGGTGATCTTACTTCTGCCGAAAAGCATCTTGCCAAGGCAGGCAACTCGAAAGAGGCAGAGCGTGTAAGAGATGTCTTCAAGCAGATAAAGGAATTGGAATAACAGAAAATTAGAGAATAACGATTATAAACAAGCTTAACTTTCAAAAATTATGAAGATTAAACATTATTTTGGCTTGGCTGTCATCGCAGCTATGACAGCAAGCTGTTCAAGCAATGAGGACCTGGGAACCGCAGGTCCAGGTACTGGTACTAACGAAGCAGGTGTTGGTTATGCATCTTTCACCATCAACTTGCCTTCAACAAACGGTTCTACTACTTCTGGTGCAAGAGGAACTCGTGCAGGTGAAATTACCTTCGAAAAGGGTGACCAAAAAGAGTATGATGTTAACAATGCAACCTTGCTCATCTTCAAGGAGGCTGGAACATCTGGGTCTGAGAATGATTACACCTTTGTGGAAAGCGTAAGCTTGGGTTCAATGGCTCCTTGGAAGGATCCATCTGAACCAGGCGTTACAACTCATGCCAAGATTACAGCAAAGTTGAACAAAGTAAATACTACAGATAAGTTCTATGCATTGGTTCTTCTGAACAATGGAACAGAGAGCAGCAAAAAAGTGGACCTCCCTGCCGATAATCAGACTTTTTCAGCATGGAATGAAGCAACAGCAAATGTAACTGACAAAATCGCTAATACTGATGATGGTTTCTACATGGCAAATGCCCCTTTGTACAAGGCCGGCAAGGTTACAACATTGGTTCCTATCGAAAGCTCGAAGATTTACCCTACCGAGACACAGGCTGCTTCTAATCCTTCTACAGACATCTATGTTGAGCGTGGACTTGCTAAGGTAACTGTAACTGAGGCTTCAGGCACCGAAAAGACTATTGCAGATGGTACATATAAGGATGACAAGGTAACCATCCAAAATTGGGGCTTGGACGTAACCAACAAGAAGAGTTACCCTATTCACAAAACTGATGGTACTGGCTATGATGAAATTTGGTCTAACACGGCAACCTCTGAAGGTACTGCTAACCATGCAACAACTTTACGCTTCGTAGACAATAATACTGCAACAGTTGCTAAGCGTGTATATTGGGGTGTAGACCCTAACTACGACATCGCTGCGTTGAATGATGCTGAGACCGCTAGTGGCAAGACTAAGAGAGAAGCGAATTTCAACTACGTCAATAAGGATCAGTTGACAGCAACCACTTCCGATGCTCAGTACTGTCTTGAGAACACATTCAACCTTGACAATATGATGCAGGGTCAGACCACTCGTGTTGTCTTCAAGGCTAAATATGTACCAAACGGTTTCACACCGGGCGAAACATTCTATATGGTAGGTAAGAATACCGCCATTTGGACTGAGGCTAATCTCAAGGATGAAATTAAGGCTGCCGTTACTAAAGTTGTAACATCAGCAACTTTGGCTAATACAACCGTCGACTTGACAGCTACATCTGGAGGAAAGGACATCACAAAGGCAGGCAATCATTTGTTGGCATTGGGTAACATTTCAGTAACTGGTGTAACTCTCGACCAGACCGATATAGATGCCATCAACGCAAAATTAGGTCTCAAGGAAGGCGAAGGAATTAGCACCTATCAGGATGCAGAGGCTTATTATATAGCACGTGTAAAGCACTTTGGAGTCCTCACTCCTTGGGAACCTGGACAAAATTATGGAACTGACAACCTAAGTTTCCTTGGACGTTATGGCGTTCTCCGTAACAACTGGTATGTATTGGACGTTAACAAAGTAAGCGGTCCAGGCTATCCTAATGTTCCAGATGTTAAGCCAAACGTTCCAGATGATGAAAACTCCACGTACATCAGCGTCAGCGTAAAGATCCTTTCTTGGGCTAAGCGTTCAGACAAAATCGATTTGTAATCCATTACACATTATTATATATAGCTCAGCCGCTCCAGCGCTAAGGAGCGGCTGGCTATCTTGGAAGAATAAAAACAATTTATACACTTTACTTTTTCATAAAACAGATAAGCATCATGGCAAACAAGAAGTTTAACAGTTGGATCAAGAATATATGCATGGGATGGGGATTCATCATGGCGGGCAGTATGCTCAGCAGCTGCAACGACTTGATGCACGACGACCTGCCTCCTTGTGACATGGGTGTTGACTTGCAGTTCAAGTACGACTACAACGTGCAGCGTGCCGACATGTTCAAAGATCATGTGGGCGGCCTCAGCGTATTCGTATACGACGAGCAGGGCAACTTCATTGCTCGCCATGATGCCTATAACGATGCGACATCACAGCCGCTCAAGGACCCTAACTATGCCATGCGAATCAATCTAGAACCGGGAAAATACCGCTTCGCAACCTTCGCCTTCCAAAAGAAATACGAAGATGCACTCGCGCAGCCAGGTGCCAAATTCCAGATAGCTCTGCCACAGCAGGGTGACAACATCACCGCCCTCCATGCCCGACTGGACCGCGAACAGGGCAAGGTGAACAACCAGAGCCAACCGCTCGATACACTCTGGCAGGGACTCAGCAACGAACTGGTTGAAGTGAAAGACCTGCAGGTTACACGCCATACCATCGGTCTGGTTCGTGATACCAAGCAGCTCACCATCAGCCTGCATCAGACCGACGAGCCTGCCAACATCCATGCCGATGACTTCAGTTATCAGATAACCAATGCCAACGGCGATATCAATTACGACAACTCTCTCCTCCCCGACGAGGAGTTGACATATACCCCATACTACACCTGGACCACTGAGCTTAAAGATAAGGAAGGCAATGTAAAGGAGCGCACCGCTCATGCCGCCCTCATGTTCTCCCGGCTCATCTGGCATCCGGCAAAAGAAAGCGATAAGAACGCCATTCTCACCATCACAAACAAGACTACTGGCGAAGAGGTGGCACGCATCGACCTTGCTGAATATCTTGCTCAATGCCGTGGCGCTTTCGAAGCTCAGCATTATTCAGAGCAGGAATTCCTGGACCGGGAGTACGACTACAAGCTCGACTTCTTCCTTCAGGGCAACCAGTGGAAATATGTGAAGCTCAGAATTTCCATTCTGGATTGGTTCAAGCGCATCCAGCGTATCGATTTCTAACCGTTTCAGGTGTCAGAGCCCTTTCGGGGCATTTAGCTCATAAGAGTATTTGACTTTAAAATTTAGGAACAATGAAAATACGAGATTTCATTTTAAGTTTAGTTAGTTGGTTTATATTGTTGGTTACAGTAAGTTGCTCTGACGAACTTGGAGGCGAGCGCGCTCCCATTTCGTCAGAAAGCAACTTGCATGTACTCGTGCCAACCGTGCTCAGCACTCGCGGCACCAATCCCGACGATGCTTCCGGCCTTCCTACCTATAATGCTACGGTAGATGAATGCCAGATCAACGACCTGACCCTCTATGCTTTCCCTACAGGAAATGAAGGAGGCAAGCTCCTGGTAGAGACGCTCCCAGCTCCACTGGCTACAATGATGGCAGAGCCGAATGTTGCTAACTATCAGCTCAATATCGAACCGGGCACTTACCATATTTATGTGGTTGCCAACATGAATAAGGTGTTGAGCGGTAAGAATATCCAAACTGAAGATGAACTCAAAAATAAAGTACTGAACTATGAAGTTGGAACAGTACCTGGAATGCCTGTTTCTACAAACATCCCGATGATTTATGAGCCAAAGGATGTAAACGGTAACATCATCGATACAAAAATAGAAAGTGGTAAGAAATATACAGAGGTGGCAGCTAACCTGAAGTTTACATGCGTAAAGGTTAAGCTGAATCTCATCTTCGATCCTACTGCTGAAGGTTCTGCATTCAATGGTAATAGCTATATCATCAAGGATATTCTGGCTCAAAAGCTTTCTCCTAGCACCACGCTGAGTTGGGATGGAGCATTTAGCAAGCCAGCCTCTAGTGTTAGCCAAGATTATGCCAAAGGTTTTGAAAATAAAGTTTATGCAACTCCTTCTGAGGCAAGCAATAAGGGTGGTTATTATAAGGCGGGAGACTGGACAGAGGATGCAACCAATGCCAATGTGAATAATAAGGACATCATCACCCTTGTTCAGAGTGCTACTCCTACAGCTGCTCCACAGAATGCCGCCGATAAGTGGCTTTTTCAAGGCACTTACTATCTGCCTGAGCGTTATATCGCCGAAGCCTCTCAGCAGTCTACCCTCAAAGTTAATGGCTCTGTGAATGGTAACATTAAGAACTACTATAAGATTAAGCTGGGACATCGTCAGGACGAGAGTTCAACTTCCAAAGAAGTCCCAACTTTCCCTCGTGGCACCTATTATGAGATTATCGGCAAGATCAAGAGTCTGGGAAACATGACTCTCAACTGTAATGTGAGCGTAGAGGACTGGACTCCTGTAACGATAGATGCAGACTTCAGCCATACCACACTGTGGGTAAACAAGACAAGCGCTCAAATAACCTCCATAGAGGAAGACTCTATTTCCTACAAGTCAAATTGGGTGAATGTGGAGTTTGGTTGCGATGCGATTGTTGATGGTAAGCCCCTCGTCGTTGTAGATAAAAGAGATGAGGTCAATCATATTATCACCTTTAGGATTAATCCCGAGATTCCCATGAGTGCTTATGGAAATGGGGAAGGTCAATTTCATCCGAAAGGAACGACCAAGATATGGCTGAAGGCTAACAACCTGAAGAAGTATCTGGATGTAGACTACAATGTAGAACCTCTGTTTGAGGTTGATCCATTGGAGGTAATCATCTATTATGTGGCAGGTGCAGAAACCAACACAAAGGTATTCACTTGGGTTACAAACTTGGGAGGTATCGTGCTTCCGGACAATCTGACTTCCATCATTGGTAGCTCAACTATCAAAATATCGAAGCCATCCGATGAAAACGCTCCCAAGGGAACATTCCAGGTGGAGGCTACAACCGACCCTGGAACAACTACAGTGCATACATTCCGAGTACACTCGAAAGACTCGTATAATAGCAACTATAAGTACAGAGATATTAAAGTAACAGTAAGACCTCCGGTTGACAATTACCGTATCTATTTCCGTGCCATTAATGACAGGTCGTCAAATAAAGACAAGTTTAATACTAACCAATTCCAAGGTATTTTGGAAGAATACTATGGAACTGGTGATAACAATAACAACTGGAACGATTCTTGGAGAGGAGAAGGTTGGGACAATCAGATACAAACAAGTAGACATAATGTATATATTTATTCTCAAAAGGGTGAAACGACAGGAACAGCAATACCTAAAGAAGATGTGTGGTACTTTAATAATAGATATAAAGATCTAAACGGTATGACTGGGGACACGAATAATCCAGGATGGTACTACAAGGACATGGATTTTAATGCTAAAGGATATAGAAGGGATAAAGGCGACGGTCAAGAAACTACACCGATCAAGCCTGGCGAGACATTGATGATATTCTACAGCTTCAACAACGATGGTGCGGACCTTCACCGCTGCCCTCAGCACATGGCGCCTGGTATCCCCCTTTTTAACTATGAGGATAGAGAAGGTTGGATACTTTACGACCCGACAACAGACCCTTATTATCGTATTTTCGATGAGAAGCCGATAGTTAAGGATATCAATTATGTTGTCTATACCAAGAAAGAAGTATTAGGCTGGGCGTTTAAGTTCGGTGTCGCAACAGACAATCCGACATCCTCAGGAGATAATAAACAATATGAACATTGGGACAACACTTGGGATGGTCACAGTGCCAAGAGTTTTAAAAGCGTACAAGAAGGAGGCTGGTGGAAGACAACGATAAGTTTAAAAGCGGTTGACGGCTATCATGAGAAGGGTATAGTCCTTCAGTTTGAAAAGGATGTCTATGATGAGAAATATACCCTTTTCGGAGGTAGAAGTTATGAGAAGCATAACGATACAGGATATTATGACAATGGTAGCTGGCATCCTGGTAAACCATCAGGTGTATAAACAAGTAAAGTAAGTAAGGAAATGAAAAAGATAATATCTCTTTTAGTGGCACTGCTGGCATTGGCAGCATGTAGCGACACTTTGAACGAAGGTTCCAACCCAAGCAACAAGAATGGGGTGGAAGATGGGGGCATCACGCTCACCATCACACTTCCCGACTTTTCAAAAGAGGAACTGACAAGGGCTGGCGATACGGGATTGAAGAGTCTGAACGTAGTGGCTTACGATGATAAAGGAGTGTTCCTGTCGAACCAAAGCGTTTCCGCTTACGAACTTGTGTCGGGCACCGACAACACTTACGAAGTGAAAGTGCCAGTCACGGACAAGGCTACAAAGATTCATCTTGTTGCCAATGACGGCGATTTGTCAGATACTCAATGTCGGAGTGGTTTGGACAAGGCTGCCATTTCGGGAACAATCAACACAGAGAATCCTGTCTGCTGGGGAATGATCAGCGTGTCAGACTTGATGAAGGCAAATCCAGAAATCAGTTTGCTGCGCCAGTTTGCCAAGGTAAACGTCAAGTATGAGAAGACTACATCCAGTGATTTCAAAGACGACAATACGTTTGAATTGGAAAGCTTCCAGGTGTATGAAGCTGCAGACAAGGGAACCATAGCTCCCAAGGATTTTGACTATAATGCAGCAGCAGTCAATGTGCCAGATGATGCAAGCAAAGCTAATAGCGGATGGCAGACAGGCGAAACACCTTTCTATGAGACTGCCGCCGGTCAAGCCTATCTCATCGTGAAGGGTAAATATAATCGTGTGGAGTCTTTCTATAAGGTGGCTTTCCTCGACAACAAAACAAAGGATGCCATGCCGTTGCTCCGCAACCATGCCTATACAGTAAAAATCACTCACGTGAACACCTATGGCTGGCCCACAGAAGCAGAGGCTATTAAAGACCCATATCCCGAGAACCGAATGATGGTAGACGTGAAAGATGATAATCCTTTGGTTAACGATATGATAGCCTGCAAGGACTACCATCTGGGAGTAAGCGACCAAGTAAGCGGCGCATGGGATGATGAGAATATTATCGCCACTGTCGTTACAACTATCAAGAACAATGAGAAGCCGACTTTCTCTAAGTCCGGTGACTGGATAAAAGGTGTCACGGTCAGTGAGACTATCACCGTGCCGGATACTAACGGTCCAAACTCTACTACAGGTAAGAAATATAAGATTTCGATTGCGGTAGATAAAAATGAATACTCTGAGGAACCACGCCCAGGAACGGTAATCGTGAAGTCGGGCGACTTGACCCGCACCATAACCGTGACCCAGAAAGGTAAGGACTTCAAGCGTTCTGACAGACCCGTAAAGCTTGTGACATCAAGCAATGTGGGCACATCGGAAGAATATAATAACTATTTCAACAAATTCCTGCCAGATACTAAAGGTATCAGACCGAAGGATATGCTGAAAGATTTTGTCAGAAACGATGGCCTGCACTTCGGTGTGGGAACCAACGAGTTCAGCTACTTGATTCCGAAGAAAACAAGTGACAAAGTGACGATGGGCGCAAGCAGCGACAAGTTTACGGTAACGGATAATGGAGACGGCAACTGGAAAGTGACGCTGAACAGCGGTGCTGACAACTATGACATCTGGATCGGCGACTTCACCATCACTTATCAGGAGAGTGGACACAACATTGCTATCACGTATCCTGTTTATCATTGTGGAATCTTCCACAAGATAGATGCCAGCAACCAGCAACCGCCTGATGATCAATCTTCTGTCAGCGGCCGTTTCTACTACGGTGTAGTGAAGGTGAAAGGAAATAGTAAAACATACGTCATGCTCGACCGCAACCTCGGAGCCTCCAGCGACAGATGCTATGCTCCGGGCACCAAGGCGTTGGAAGCTAACAAGGGTGCTATTGGCGGATACTTCCATATTGCTAAAGCGAAACAGGATCAGGCAAATGCAGGTAGTCTTATCGGCAATCTGCCTAAAGGTTTCGCTATTCCCGAGAATAGTGTGTTCCAAGACATCATAGACGGCGGTAATCTGAAAGAGGAGACCCGCTACACCTTGTCGGGCGAGGCGTACAACAGTGTTGAGATAACAACAGACAATTCGGAGCTGCCCGTAATCTATTTGCCAGCCACAGGATATGTGGAGGGTAAGGCTTTCAGAAATGTCACCCATGTCAGCCTATGGACCCGCACGCTACTCTCAGGAAATCAGGGTTTCGACACCACCAGTCCTGAGTATGGCTTCTGGTATCGCTATTTAGATGTGTATGGTAAGATTTGCACCATGTCGAATCTCCGCTTCGTCAGCGGTAATGCAGGTAAAAACACCGAGACTTACAGGGCCATGCCAATCCGCCTGGTACATGTACAACCATAAGGAGTTAGAATCTTACACTTTAATATAGTTCAGGATAAAATCAGAGAATCCACAGCAGGCACTCAAGCCAGCTGTGGATTTCATCGTGTCATATAGACCATTCTCCAGCGTTATCGTCAATTTAAAAGTAATAAAAGCCTATATTGGATCAAATCTGAATATAGGTTTCTATATTATTTCGGGTTGAAGATACATCAACATATAGATAGGGTAATAGAGAATCTTGTCTACAATCTGAACATTGCCATTAGAGCATAGCACTCCTTGACATGAGCCATTACTCCAGTACTCATACCTACTGCCTCTGCAAATTCCTCAAAATCGAGAGGAAACATCTCTTTCTCTGCCATATAGCCAACAGGTACGCTACGGA
>ERZ1026846.2086-NODE-2086-length-11251-cov-8.566988_pt1 | contig 11251 bp, 9 predicted proteins | sample MGYA00380153_ERZ1026846 | MGnify/ENA primary metagenome ERZ1026846 (study PRJEB33269, sample SAMEA4719789) | human gut metagenome | biome: human-associated habitat; feature: organic feature; material: feces | place: Cameroon | collected 2013-10 ... | reverse complement strand
TTTTGGCCGGGCGCAGCGGCGTCGCTTCCGGGGCGCTCACAAAGTGGGGGTCAAACTTGGGCTGGGCGTTGCTGCCGCGGTTCGGGGCGGCATTGCTGCCCTCGCGGCGGGGGCGGCTGTTGTTGGAGCGGCGGTTTTCGCTGCGCCCGCCGGGGGTACGCTTCTGGTTTTCATCCATGGATGGTTCCTCTTTCGGTTGAGATTTCATCGGCTCTGCCTTGGCAGCAGCCGTTTTTTCTTTTTTGGGCCGGGCCGGTTTTGCCGCCTTGGCGGGCTTTTCCGGCTGGGCGGCAGGCGCTTCGGCCTCCGCCTTGGGCTTTTTGCCCCGCACAGGCGGCTCCTTTTTGGCCGGGGCGGGCACACCGTCCCACGGGTGGCCGGATACCACCGGGATCTTCCGGCGGTTCAGCTTTTCGATCCCGGCCAGATACTCCTGCTCCTCCGGGGCGCAGAAGCTGACGGCCGTGCCGTCGGCACCGGCGCGGGCCGTGCGGCCGATGCGGTGGACGTACGTTTCCGGCACTTCGGGCAGGTCGTAGTTGAAGACATGGGACAGCTCGCTGATGTCGATGCCGCGCGCGGCGATATCGGTAGCCACCAGCACTTTGGTATTTCCGGCCTTGAAGCCCTCCAGCGCCGCCACACGGGCGGACTGGCTCTTGTTGCCGTGGATGGCCGCTGCCGGGATGCCCTGCTTGTTCAGGTCTTTGGCGATCTTATCCGCGCCGTGCTTGGTGCGGCTGAAGACCAGCGCGTTCTGCACCGGCGGTTTCAGATTCTGGATGAGCCAGGGCAGCAGGAACTTCTTGTTGCCCTTCTCGACGAAATACAGGCTCTGGTCAATGCGGTCCACGGTGCTGGACACCGGGTCCACCTTGACGAAGGCGGGGTCGTGCAGGATGCCGGCCGCCAGCTGCTCGATCTCCTTGGGCATGGTGGCGCTGAACATCAGGTTCTGGCGCTGGGCGGGCAGCTTGGCGATGACCTTTTTCACGTCATGCACAAAGCCCATGTCCAGCATCCGGTCGGCCTCGTCCAGCACGAAGATCTCGATGTGGGAGAGGTCGATGAGGCCCTGCCCCACCAGGTCGTTCAGGCGGCCGGGGCAGGCGATGAGGATATCGACGCCCTTCTTGAGGGCTGCGACCTGCGGGGCCTGGCCCACGCCGCCAAAGATCACGGTGCTGCGCTGGTTCAGGTACTTGCCGTACAGCTCAAAGCTCTCGCCGATCTGCAGCGCCAGCTCGCGGGTGGGGGTCAGGATCAGGGCACGGACGGCCCCTTTCTTTTTGGCTGGGGCCGCCGTCAGGCGGTCCAGCATGGGCAGCGCAAAGGCTGCAGTCTTGCCGGTGCCCGTCTGGGCGCAACCCATCAAATCCCTCCCGGCCAGCACCGGCGGGATGGCCGATGCCTGAATGGGCGAGGGGGATTCGTAGCCCGCCTCCGCAACGGCACGCAGCAGCGGGGCGGACAGATTCAGTTCGTTAAAAGTCATGGTTCTCCTATTGTCCATGAAATGCTTCCGCCTCGCCCTGCCGGGGAGGCCTTTGCATTTCATTCTGTTACTCTTTGATTTTCCGGCATTCGATGTAATACCGTTTTTCCTCCGCATGGCCCATGCTGAAGGTCTTGCGGGGCAGCACACCGCCCATCACGACGCCCTTGAACAGGTCGCTCTTGTCGAACGGCGGCAGCAGGAAGGCCACGCCGCCCTGCTTGCACAAAGCGCGGACCGCAGGCTCATCGTGGACGTAATCCACGCGGGCCTCAATGTGGCGGGCCATGAAGTATTCGATGAAGGCGTCGATGGTGCCGACGGTCAGCGGGGCCACGGGATGCTCGAAGCTGAGCACATTGGCGACGTGGGGGCCTGCCAGCGTGAAGGACTGCTGCCGGGCATCGCCGAAGCAGATGCCTGCATTGTGGGAGTCGCTCCACGCGATGAGGGCCAGCAGCACCGCGCCGCAGTCCACGTTGAAGAGCACCCGGTGGATCGGCTCGATCTCGATGGCGGGCGAGTGGACGTTGCACACCTCGGCCAGGCACCAGCGGGCCGGGTGGTCTGCCTGCTGCTCCGGGGGCAGGGTCTGCTTCAGCTCCTCCCAGTAGGCCTTGGCCGATGCCAGCGAGTGGTTGCCGTCGCCCACGGCCAGCGTCAGCGGGGCTGCGCCCCTGGCCTGCGGATACCGGGCATCAAAGACTTCCTGACGGCCCAGCCCCTGCAGGGCCGCATCGATCTGGGCCAGCAGAGCCGGGTCTTCCACGGCCCAGCCCGCGATGTGCCCGCCACCCAGCATCAGTTCGCCTTCGTAGACCTTGCGCAGCGCGTCTTTCTTCGCCCCGATGGGCTCGATGAGGGTGCAGTCCGGGTCGTCGGCCAGCATCATGACGTGGGGCGTTTCCAGGCTGGCCCCGCGCCGGACGGCCATCCGGGGCGGGATGCGGCTCTCGACCGTGTGTTCGCTGGGGCGCACCTCCGGCTGGGCACCCTCGGCGTAGCTGTAGGCTTCAAGGTCGATCTTCCCCACCAGCCCCTGCCGGATGCGGCCGCTCTGCTCGGTGCGCTCCACATAGATAAAGCCGTCCACCGCGCGGGTCAGCACCGTGCGGAGATAGTCGTCCATGGTCTCATGGATCTTCTGGATGCGGCCGGTCACGCCGCTCTCTTCCAGATACACTTCCGGCAGGACCAGGTTCAGGGTGCTGGGCGAACCTGCCGCCGTCCGGGCCGCTTTTTCCCAATAGGAGCGGTCGCTCGTAAACTGATCGCAGGCCACGCAGCCCCACTGCTCCAGCGGGATATTCTCCGCCGGGAGCAGGATGTGTGCCGGAGAAAAGCACGATGTTTTGTTCATATCACATTCCTCCCTCTCGCGTTATTGAAAGGAAACCGTAGTTTTTATTCATAGTATCCGGCCGCATTGTCCCGCACGACCACATGCTCGACGCCCGCTTCGGTCTGCGCCTGCACCAGAGCAGCGCGCTCCTCGGCGGTCATGGTGGAGGCCGAAGGCACCCGCACCACAAGGTTCTTCACGCCCAGCTGTGCGGCCGGGACGCCCAGTGTGCTGGAGGTGTCGGCCACCTCGGCCAGCGTATAGCTGTACCACAGGGTCACACCGCTACCGAAGCGCTGCTCCCAGACCGCCATATCGGCCCGCAGCTGGTCGGCACGGCTCACGCCGTTGGTGGTGCCATAGTCCTGCTTGCTGCTGGTGGAGGCCGGGAACTGGACGTTCTCCAGCACCACCTGTTCGAACCCGGCGGTGTGCAGCTCGTCGATGAGGTCGCCGATGTACTGGACGGCCGCGTCCGCATAGGGGTTCAGCCAGGGCTTGCCGTCGGCAGACGCCTTGTTGTCCAGCCAGAGGTAAGCTTGCCCCGTATACCCAATGGCCATGGTGCGGTCGGCGCGGGCACCGGCCGGGTCACGGAAGGCGGCGAGCTTCGCCACCGGGATGAGGCCCTCTTCCCGGAAGATGGCGGCCACCCTGGCCGGGTCCACGGTCACGCTGGCCGGGCTGGCCGCAGCGGCGGGCACCTGAGACGCATAATAGACCACGCCGGTGGCGTCCTTCAGGGTCACGACGGCATATTTCACGCCCTGCGAGGCCAGCTGCTGCGCCGCAGCGCGGATGGAGGCATCCTCGGTCAGGGCCGTGATGTCCGCCTCGGCCCAGCTGCCCTCCACGATGGCGGTGCCGTCCACAGCAGGCGTCACCACCTCCGGCTGCGTCTCCGAAGAAGCGGCCGGTTCACGCGCCGCAGAGGACGCCGGGCTCTCCGCCACGGACGATGCACTCGCGCTGGCGGGGGAGGAGGCGGAAAGGTCCCGTTTGCGCACCACGGTGTACCAGGTATGCGTTGCCCAGTCCAGCACATGGGGAGCTGCCAGCCAGGCCGCGCCCAGCATCACGAGGACCAGCACGGCGATGCCGATCCCCTTTTTCACCCGCATCTCGCGGCTGTAGAAGCTGCGCCGATAGCGCTTGACCTTCTGGCGTTTCGGATATTTTGCCATAATCAACCACCCTCCCTTGGGGTCTTTTACAAGATCACAGAATGACCGGTAAAGCCATAGATGGCCAGTGCCAGCACCCCGATGTAGATCAGCGTGATGGGCAGGCCGCGGAATGCCTCCGGGATGGCCCGGCTGCGCAGACGGTTCTGTGCTTCCGTCACCAGCATGACGGCCAGCAGATAGCCCAGGCCGCTGCCCAGGCCGAAGCCGAGGGATTGTTCCAGCGTGAAGCTCTGGGTGCGCTCGACCAGCACTGTGCCCAGCACACCGCTGTTGACGGCGGCCACGGGCAGGATGCGGATGAGCTGGCCGCTGCGGGGGCCTTTTGCCAGCTTGAGGACCAGCAGCTCAAACAGGCAGACCGCCGCGATGCAGGTCAGATACATCACCGGGCGCAGCTGGGCGCGGTTGGGCAGCGGGGCAATGAAGCTGCCCGCAAAATAGACCAGCGGAGCCACCAGCACCTGCGTGATGCAGAGCATCAGGGCAAACCACCAGCTGCTCGTCCGCTCGTCGCCGACGAGCTGGACCAGCCGGGACACGCCCAGACTGCGGGTGAAGACGGCGTTCTGGGCAAAGATGGCCAGAACGGCATAGCTGAAGAAGACGCCTACCAGGTGCAGCACGTCGCTCATTGTTCTGCCTCCTTCCGGTTCTCCTGCGGATGCACGGCCAGATAGCCGCGCGCCTCATTTTTCAGGTATTTCTGCCGCTTGCGGGCCAGTGCGCGCCAGATGGCGCACACCACGCCCAGCACGATGAAACCGCCCGCCGGCATCCCGGCCATGGGCAGGACGGAGCGGCTGAGCGGGATGCCGAACACGCTGCCGAGGCCCAGCCACTCGCGCACACAGCCCAATAGCAGCAGGATCAGCGCATAGCCCAGCGTGATGCGCAGACCTTTGGATACAGCCTTGTGCATCGTTTCCTGCACACGGCCGAAGCGGTAGGTCAGCAGCGGCTCCACCACCAGCAGAGGCAGGTAGATGCCCAGCACCAGCAAATCGGTGCCGAAGAGGGCGTTCAGGATGGGATACACCGCCAGATACACCACGGCGGCGCTGCCGCTGTAGACAAAGGCGCGGGGCAGCAGCTTCTTTTCCAGCTCTTCGGGGGCCGGGCGCTCGTCCCGCAGGGGGCACAGACGGCTGAGCAGGCAGGCCAGCATCCGCGAGGGCGTCAGCAGCAGGGCCACGGCCACCGCCAGCATCACGGCGTTTCTGCCGCTGGTGGCCAGCACCACCAGCGGGGCCAGGCCCATGCCCTGCATGACGACCGGGTTGTTTTTGAAGACGCGATCATGGTGTGCGAACTTTTCGGGGTCGCGGGTGATCATTTCTGCAACGTGACGTTTCATTCCGCATCCTCCTTCCAGCCCAGCAGACGGTACAGGCGGGTCTCGGTGCGGTCCAGCCAGCCGGAAATGCTGTTGACCGTGAGCAGTGCAAAGCAGACCCCGGTATCGTAGACGCCAAAGTAGCGGAAGCCCATGGTCGCGGCACCCACCAGCACACCGTACAAAATGCGCCCGATACGGTGATGGGCACAGGTATAAGGCTCATTCAGCAGGAAGACTGCGCTGAACAGCATCGCGCCGGTCAGCAGCTCATCCCGCACACACTGCAAACGGGGGAGCAGACTGGCCGCAAAGGAAGTGTCCAGCAGGCCCACCTGCCGGGGGAACAGAAACGCGATGAGGGCACTCGTCACCAGAAAGCTGACGGCGGCACTCAGGCGGGTATCCTTCTGATACCACAGGAACAGCCCGCAGGCCAGAATGACCAGCGCCGCGCCGGTGCCCATGGGGGCAGCATACTCGCCCAGCACCAGCGAGATCGGGCTGAGGTTCAGGATGCCGCCGCTGCGCAGGGTCCGGGAGATGGTATCCGACACCGGCACACCCGACGCATCCCACAGGGGGATGGCGGTATACGGCTGGGGATACCGGAACACCTGTTCCGGCCAGGACACCGCCGCGATGACGTAGCCCACCGCCGCCGGGTGGAACGGATAGCTGCCATAGCCGCCAAAGACCTCCTTGCCGATGAAGACACCGGCCAGGACCGCCGCAATGAGGACGTACCAGTCCACCGTGGCGGGCATGAGCAGCGCGATGAGGAGCGCGAAGCTCTCGCTGGAAAGATCGTTGGACTGGTAAACGCGCCGACGCAGCAGCGAGACCAGACGGTCGCACAGATTGCCGGTGATCACCGCCGCGCCGCAGAGCAGCAACGGCCGCAGCCCGTAGAAATAGCAGGACATGCACAGCAGCGGGACGGCCATCCAGCAGACATGCCGGTAGTAGCGGCCCGTCCGGGTCAGTTCCCGCTGCTGCGCCCGGATCAATGTTTCATCCATGGCTCAGCACCTCTCACAGCGCAGCCAGACGGCGCACAGCCGCCGCCGGGTCTGCCGCACCAAAGACGGCACTGCCCGCCACCAGAATGTCCGCACCGGCCTCCACGCAGAGTGGAGCCGTGGCGTCGTCCACGCCGCCGTCCACTTCCAGCAGGAAATGGGCGCTCCGTCTGGCCCGCTCTTCGCGCAGCCAGCGCAGCTTTTCCAGCGCCGAGGGCATGAACTTCTGCCCGCCGAAACCAGGCTCCACGCTCATGACCAGAACGAGATCCAGCTGATCCAGATACGGGGCCAGCGCCTCCGGGGCCGTGCCCGGCTTGATGGTCAGGCCGACCTTGCACCCCTGCGCCTTGATGGCGTCGATGGTCTGCTGGATATCGTCCTCACATTCCAGATGGAAATTCTGCAGCGTGGCCCCCGCCTTTGCAAACGGCTCGGCATAAGCCAGCGGGTGGCTGATCATCAGGTGCACATCGTAAAAGGCCGCAGGCATCCCCTTGTGCAGGCTCTTCAGCACCGGCACACCAAAGCTGATGTTGGGCACGAAATGGCCGTCCATCACATCGTAGTGCAGCATCTGCGCCCCGGCGTCCAGCACCATCCGGCAGTCTGCGCCCAGCTTCGTGAAATCGGCTGAAAGGATCGAAGGACTTACAATCGTCATGTTCGTTTGTACTCTCCGTTATTTTTTCAAAAAGTTTTGCCATGCGTCCTGTTTTTGTGCTCCGTACAGGGACAGAATTCAGGGTAGACATAGCTATTCTTAGTTTACATGAAAACGCAGAAAAAATCAAATCCGCAGCCGTGTTTTTCACGGAAAAGTCGCAAAAATCCCTTTTGCGGCCCCCATCATGCAAAAAACAGCCAAGCCGTTCCACGCTACGGAACAGCCTGGCTGTGCAGGATTCAGTTGACCGGCTTCATGCTGGCGGGGTCTTCCACCGGCACCGGACGGCCCGCTTCGTCGGGCAGACGCTTGATCTCGCCGGGGTTGGGCGGGCAGGTGGGCAGGGTGAACACGAACCGGCACCACTCGCCCTGCTGGCTCTCGACCCGAATCTGGCCGCCGGACAGGTTGACCAGCACCTTGCAGATGTTCAGGCCCAGACCTGCGCCGCGGGCGTGGAGGCCGCGGGAGCGGTCTTCCTTATAAAAGCGCTGAAATACATAGGGCAGCGCCTCCGGACTGATGCCCTGGCCGGAGTTCCAGATGGAGACCTCCACCTCCGGGCCCAGCTTCTCGACGTGGAACCGGATGGTCCCGCCCGCCGGGGTGAACTTGATGGCATTGTCCAGAAGGTTGTACGCCACCTGATGAATGAGGTCGGGGTCGGCATAGACCAGAACTTTTTCGTCCATGGTCAGGCCCTCCAGCTCGATCATGCCGTCGTTGATCCGCTGTTCCGCCGAGAGCGCCACGCCGGTCAGGGTCTCCCAGATGTTGAACATCCGGGCGTTCACCTGATACTCGCCGCTTTCCAGCTTGGACAGGTCCAGCATGTTCTGGATGAGCCGGGCCAGACGGCCGGTCTCCTCGCTGACCAGCTGCAAATAGTGGTTCTGCATGTCGGGCGGGATGGTACCGTCCAGAATGCCGTCGATGAAGCCCTTGATGGTGGTCATCGGGGTGCGCAGCTCGTGGGCGATGTTGCCCATGAACTGACCGCGCGAATTGTCGTTGGACTGGATGTTTTCGGCCATCTGGTTGAAGGTGTGGGCCAGATCCACGACCTCGCCTTCGCCCTCGACCCCCTCAACGCGGACCGAGAGATCCCCTCCGCCGAACCGCTGCGCGGCCTCGGTGATCTTTTGCAGCGGGTCGGTGAGCCGCCGCATCAGGACGCTTGTCAGCACACTGGCGCAGAGCAGCATGATGCAGGCCGAGAAGAAGAAGTTCGACCAGAACTCCTCCTTGAAATCGGTCAGCCGTGCACCGGACGAGCACAGGAAGAGATAGCCGCTGCAAACGCCGTTGTCGTCCATCATTTTCCGCACGGAAACGTAGCTTTTTTCGGTCAGGACGCCATCCAGCGTGCTCAGGACATGGTAGGGCTTCTCATCCCCCACCCTGGCCATCAGGGCTTGCGGCACGGCATCCTCCGCCAGCTGCGCCGGGTTGGAGGTGATGAGGACATGGCCGTCCTCATCGGTCAGGAACAGATAGGCTTCGGCGCTCTCGCCGATGATCTCCAGCTTGGTGCTCAGCGCGTCCAGTTCCTCGCCCTTGGGCAGGGCCGCCTGCTGGACTACGTAGTCTGCCGCCCGCCGGGTGACCTCGGCCACGCTGTCCAGCGCTTCGTACCGCTCCTGCGCAAAGTAGCGGTTGAACAGGACCCACTCCGAGCAGCCCATCACCGCCGTGCCCAGCACCAGAAGGGTCGCCACCACCGAAAAGAAGGTGACGGAAATACTTTTGCGCATTACTGACGCACCTCGAACTTATAGCCCACGCCCCAGACGGTCTTGAGTTCCCACTTATCGGAGGCACCGGCCAGCTTCTCGCGCAGGCGCTTGACATGGACGTCGATGGTGCGGCTGTCGCCGTAGTATTCGAAGCCCCATACCTCGTCCAGCAGCTGGTCGCGGGTGTAGACGCGGTTCGGGTGGGAGGCCAGGCAGTTGAGCAGCTCCAGCTCCTTGGGGGGAGCCTCCACCACCTTGCCCTTGACCCGCAGCTCGTAGCTGTTCATATCCAGGCGGAGGTTGTCGAACTCGATGACGCCCTCGGTGCTCTCGGCCGCCGCCGTGCTGGTCTGGCAGCGGCGCAGCACCGCCTTGATGCGGGCCACGACTTCTTTTGCATCGAAGGGCTTGACCATGTAGTCGTCCGCGCCCAGTTCCAGGCCCAGCACCTTATCAAAGGTCTCGCCCTTGGCCGTGAGCATCATCACCGGCGTATTGCCCAGCTTGCGGATGCGGCGGCAGACTTCCAGACCGTCCATCCTGGGCATCATCACATCCAGCAGGACCATGTCCGGCTTGACCTGATTGAACTTATCCAGACCTTCCTCGCCGTCGTTGGCGATGGTGACCTGATAGCCCTCCTTGGTCAGATAGAGCCGCAGCAGCTCGCAGATATTGACGTCGTCATCCACGACAAGGATCTTTTCGTTTGCCATGAGTGTTCCTCCTGTATCCATGTAGCGTTCTTAAAAATCGTCCCACAGCCTGGGACGGGTGTTTTCAAAGAGTCCCTATCTTCTATTATACGGAACAGTTATGACAAAATAAAGAAGGTTTTGTATGATTTTTGGGATTTGGGTGGAGGAAGGCCTGCGACTCCCTTCTCTTCTGCATATCACAATCAATGGACCATGATGTTCCCTCAACGCGCCGGGGTCATATCGGCAAGATCATTATTTTCATCCGTCAGTTCATTTGCTTTCTTGCCGATAAAATGGTATAATCATCTCATGGGAGGTGTTCAGATGAACTATCAATCTGTCGCTGATACGGCAAAAGCATGGAATCTTTCCGAGCGCACGGTCCGTAACTACTGTGCTTCCGGCAAGATTCCGGGGGCAGTTCTTACCGGCAAGACATGGAACATTCCGCAGGACGCAAAACGTCCAGAGCGCATCAACAAAAAGCAGCAAGCGCCCCGCGCCCTGCTCGATATTTTGCAGGACGAGATGACCGGACACGTGAAAGGCGGGATCTACCACAAAATTCAGATCGATCTCACCTACAATTCCAACCACATTGAGGGAAGCCGTCTGACCCACGACCAGACGCGGTATATCTACGAAACCAATACCATCGGCATGGAACATGGTGTCGTCAACGTCGATGATGTGGTGGAAACCGCCAATCATTTCAAGTGCATCGATCTGATCATCCGGGATGCCAAGAAGCCCATCCGCGAAGCACTGATCAAAAAGCTGCACTTTACACTGAAAAGCGGCACCAGCGATTCCCGCAAAGACTGGTTTGCTGTTGGCGAATATAAAAAACTCCCGAACGAGGTCGGCGGCAGAAGCACCACTGCCCCTGAACTGGTTGCCCCGCAGATGAAAGAACTTTTAGCCGCATACGGCAGCTCCTCTCAAAAAAACTTGGAGGATCTGTTGGAATTTCACTATGCCTTTGAATCCATCCATCCGTTTCAGGATGGAAACGGACGGGTCGGGCGGCTTCTTCTCTTCAAAGAGTGTCTGCGGAACAACATCGTGCCGTTCATTATCACGGATGACCTCAAGATGTTCTACTACCGCGGTCTCCATGAGTGGAAGTCGGAACGCGGTTACCTGCTGGATACCTGCCTGACCGCACAAGATCAGTTCAAATCTGTCATGGCGTACTTCAGGATCCCCTATTGACAAGATGACCGTGGATGATGAGGTTCTTCTCAACGTGTAAGGAGCACATCTCACATAACAGCGTGCATCCTGTTGTCTCTTCCTGGCAACAGAATATGCGTTTTCCTCTATCCGGCCCACACGGCCAGCTAAGGCATCTCTGCGGAGATGTCTTTTTTGTTGCAGAAACTCCTCTTGCGCACTCTTCCGTAAGCAGGCAGGGTGCTTGTGCGACCTGACAGAAAATGGATTTCCGCAAACTGGTTGTGTTCTCCGTTGCTCTGGCCCATGGATTGTGGTATAATGGATTGATTATAATAGGAAAGGTATCGCAGAATGAGAGTTTTGGGCATCGACCCTGGGTATGCCATCGTGGGATGGGGCGTTGTGGACTATGCAGGCAACCGGTTTGCGCCGGTGGATTTCGGCGCGGTGTGCACCGATGCGGGGGTGCCGTTCGAGCGGCGGCTGGATGAGGTGTATGCCGGCATCCGGGAGGTCATCGAGCGGACACAGCCGGAGGTGCTGGCCATCGAAAAGCTGTTCTACCAGCACAACCAGACCACCGTCATCG
>ERZ1026846.2074-NODE-2074-length-11301-cov-28.086075_pt1 | contig 11301 bp, 6 predicted proteins | sample MGYA00380153_ERZ1026846 | MGnify/ENA primary metagenome ERZ1026846 (study PRJEB33269, sample SAMEA4719789) | human gut metagenome | biome: human-associated habitat; feature: organic feature; material: feces | place: Cameroon | collected 2013-10 ... | reverse complement strand
TCTTGCTCTATTTGCAGGCCAACTTCGGTTTTGAAACCGGATTGGCAAGTACTATCTACTCCACATTCCTGATGATGGTTTACTTCCTGCCTATCATCGGTGGTATTGCAGCCGACAAGTTTGGCTTCGGACGTATGGTTACCACAGGTATCTTTATCATGTTCATCGGCTATCTGGTCCTCTCTCTTCCTCTTGGCAAGGACACCGTTGCCGTAGCCGCCATGGGCGTTTCGCTTATCCTCATCGCCCTGGGCACCGGATTGTTCAAGGGTAATCTGCAGGTGATGGTAGGCCGCCTCTACGACGAGCCACAGTATGCCAGCAACCGTGATTCAGGCTTCTCGCTTTTCTACATGGCTATCAACATCGGCGCCATGTTTGCTCCTACTGCAGCCATCAAGATTATGAAGTGGGCGCAGGATAGTCTGAGCGTATCGGTGGCGGATTCATACCACTTCGCATTCGCTGTGGCTTGTGCTTCGCTCATCATCAGCATCGCCATCTACTATGCCTTCAGCTTCACCTACAAGCACGTGCTTGCTTCTGAGAACAAGAGCAAGGACGATAAGACTCCTGCCAAGGAGACCAACGAGCTTTCCAAGGCTGAGACCAAGGAGCGCATCATCTGCCTCTGTCTCGTATTCGCCGTGGTTATCTTCTTCTGGATGGCTTTCCATCAGAACGGTAATACATTGACACTCTTTGCCCGCGACTATACTCAGAAGACTTCAGAGGGTCTGCAGTCAATGGCGTTCGATGTTACCAACCTCGTGGCCTGCATCTTCGTGGTTTACGGATGCTTCGGATTGGCACAGAGCAAGACTGGAAAGGGTAAGGGCATTTCGCTCGGTGTAATCGTTGCAGCCATCGCGTTCCTCTTCTATAAGTATAGCAACCTTGAGGGTGCGGTAGAAGTTGAGGCTCCTATCTTCCAGCAGTTCAACCCATGCTACGTAGTGGCATTGACACCAGTGAGTGTAGCCTTGTTCTCTTGGCTCAACAAGATTGGCAAGGAGCCAACATCGCCTGAGAAGATTGGTTTGGGTATGCTCGTAGCCGCTCTCGGTTTCGTATGGATGGCAGTAGGTTCAATGGGCTTGGAGCTTCCTTTGGCGCAGGGTGATCCTGCTACAGAGGGTACACGTGTCAGTGCCAACCTCCTCATCTCTACCTATCTTATCCTTACCTTTGCCGAGCTTCTGCTTTCTCCAATCGGTATTTCGTTTGTATCGAAGGTAGCTCCTCCAAAGTATGCAGGTTTGATGATGGGTCTCTGGTTCGGTGCTACAGCCATCGGTAACCAGTTGGTCATGGTACCAGGTATCATGTGGGGTCAGAACTTCAACCTCATCACCATTTGGGGTGTTCTTGCCGGCATCTGCCTTGTATCTGCTCTCTTCATCTTCTCCATCATCAAGAAGTTGAATCGTGTAAGCTAATGGAAGCATTAATTATAACATTGGCTGGTACAGGAGTAGTAGCTTTGATATTAAATATTTGGTTAAGTACCAAATCTGGTAAAAAATGGCTTAAAAGTCTTTAAGGAAAAACGAGATAACAGGTTGCGCCTGTTATCTCGTTTTTGCTTAATGACCCTTAATGACACTGACCCTTAATGACACACCCTCGGTTTTTATATATTATTTCTTCTTGTATTGAGAAGGCAGACAGCCGTATTCTTCCTTGAAGAACTTGGCAAACTGCTTGGGTGATAAACCTATGTTATAGGCTATCTCCGAGATGGAGAGGTCGCCGGTTTGCAGATAGGCGAGTCCATGCTTGAGGCGGATAGATCGCATGAACTCCAGTGGCGACTTACCCGTGGCGGCCATCAGTTTCTTGTAGAGGGCACTTCGGCTCATGTTCATCTCTTCGCTGAAATTCTCTACGCTGAACTCCGAATCGGATAAATGTTGCTCTATAAGGGCAGTAGCCTTGGCTATCCAGGCTTCTTCCTGCCTTTTCAAAACATCATTTTGCTTTCCTGATGCCTCTTCCTGCTTTATAGTAAAATCTTCTTTTTCTACGGTAACATCTTCCTCATTCTTTCTGCGCTTCTCCCTTTTCCATACTTGCCAGGAGATAAGAACCAGCAGCAGGAAATAGAGCATAATGGCTTTGCCGGATAGCCAGAATGGCGGTAGAACGCGGAATGTAATCGTCGTTACCTTGTCATCATTTCCATCCAGCCCCTTCACCTGCAGGATATGTTTTCTCCAGGAAGGCTGACCTAGCTGGATGCAGTTGCCGTCGGCTATCTTCCATTCTTCATCGTTGTCCAGACGATAGGCAAAACGGAGTGGGGCGGCATGGGTATAATCCAGCGTGGAGACGAACAGGCTGATCTCCTCATCGTGCTGAAATTCCATGTCTTGCAGCTTATCAAAAGTTAATGCAATCACTTTTCCGTTGATTTGCAATTCAGTGACCACCACGTTTCTTGCCTTCATGCTCTCTTCTATCAGCGAAGGACTCAGGCGGATGTATTTGCCGCAGCCTCCTGCCAGGATGTCGCCGTTGCTGGCGCAGTAGATGGCTTTCTTGCAGAAGGTGATATTGCCCAAACCGTCCTTATCCACCAGTTTCCTAATGTGGAAGGTGTAATCGCCTTTCTCGTTCTTGCCGGTTCTGATGTTGAAGAGGGCTTTGCTTGTGGTAATCCACATCTGTCCCTGGTGGTCGCTCGTAATGGCAAGCGCATTGTTCAGTTCTTCGTCCTTGCCAAAGGCTTTGAGCAGACGGAAGTGTGCGTCGTATATCCTCACTTCGTCGTTGGTGCACACCCATCTCAGCCTTCTCCGGTCTGCGTATACGGCATTGATGCAGGCACTCTGCAATTCCTTGGCTGGAACTTCTTTCAGTTGTCTTTGAGCGTTGAGCTGATACAGTCCGGTGCTGGTGGCTATGAGCATTACGTCCTCCTGTTCTGTATAGGCCAGGTCGGTGATGGCATTGGTGCGGAGGATGGAGTTTTGATAGGTATAGTTTCTGAACTTACCTTGTGGAGTGACGCAGCAGAGTCCGCTCATCACGCCGCCTATCCAGAAGTTTCCTTTCTTGTCCTCTATCACTCGTCTGGCGTATTTCAGCTGGGCGTGTTCTTGCCAGATGGGGCGTATCTGTGCATCAGTTGTAAGCTGATAGATTCCTCCTCCATAGGTGCCCAGGTAGATGTTCCTGTCGCCGGCTATCCTGCCGCCTATTACCAGATTGTTCTTCAGCATGCTGTTGCCTGCCTGGTATAGTTTGCCGGTGGTTTCGCAGTAGAGCCCGTTGCCGTCGTAGCCTATCCATAGCTTGCCCATGGCGTCCTGGCACAGGAAACCGATGTCTTCATTGAATGGGGTGGCTACGGTAGTGATGCTGTAGTTGTTGAGATTGGTGTAGGCTACGCCCACCTTCGTGCTGCCTATCCAAGCCATGTTCTCGTTGTCGATGAGTATGGTGTAGATATGGTTGCTGGTCAGGGGGTAGGGATTGTCCTCGTTGCGGGTGATGCGTGTGGAGGTTCCGTCGGTCTGTCGGATGATGATGCCTGCGCTGTTGGTTCCTATCCATAGGTTTCCTTGCCGGTCTTCAGCCAGGGCACTGACGTTTTCATCGCAGATTTTTTCCAGGGTAGTCTGCGATTCGCCTTTCTCGCGTCTTGCTTTTTCTGATGTCTTGCCCAGTGGCAGCAGGTAGAGTCCGTTTACGTATTGGTCGTATGTCCAAACATTGCCTTGGTTATCCTGATAGATTCTGAGATTCTTCGCCTTGGCTTGCATGGGATAGGTGGCGAGGAGAAAGGCATTCTTCTGCTTCACATTGATGCGGTAGATGTGCCCCTTGCCGGTCTGTGCGTAAGCGATTCCTTCGCGGCAGGTTACCGAGTTGACGGGTTCGGCGAGTTTCATCTGATAGAGATGGTTCTCGTCGTATATATAATAATATAAGGTGTGGCTGGAGACGTACCATAGGTTCTTGTCCTGGTCTATGATTACTTTTCCGCCTGCATTCTTGTCGTTAGGATTGTGGGAGGCAGCCTTGATGCCCAGTTGGGCGAGCCGTTCGCTGGCATTGTCCATCATGCAGTCTTCATCCTGATTGTAGCAGAAGATGTGGCCGTCGTATGTGGTAACCCAGATTTGTGCAGACTTGTCCTGCGCCACCTGGATGATGTTGCTTTTCTGCTTACCGTCGTTCTGGGTAAGCGGATAGATGCGGTTGCGGAAACCGTCGAATCGGGTAAGTCCGTTGAGGGTGCCGAACCAGAGATAACCCTGCTGGTCTTTGAGGATGGAGCGCACGTAATTATCGCTCAATCCAGACTGGATGTCGATGGAGCGGAAGCTGTATTGCGCCTGCATGATAGTGGTCTGCAACAATAGGGCAATGATTGCTATGATGAATTTTAGTTTCTTCATACTGCAAAGGTAAAGAGATTATCTGGAATAGCCAAATCCGGAAGGCGAAAAATGCGAAAAGCAGGTTCCCATTTGTGTTTTTTATGTTCCCAAATGTGTATTTCCTCATTTGGGAAAGCTTAAAAGACATTAGAGGACAGCCTTTTGTGCAAATTACCCTATCTTTGCACACGAGAACAATTTAACACTAAAATTAAAAACAAAAAATTCATGAAAAGGTATTTCTTATTGCTCCTCTACCTATTTATATATATAGGATTGCGAGCGGGAACCGTTGAGGTGAAGTCTAACCTCTGGACTGGAACCCAAGAGATGGGAAACTGGGAGAAGTGGGTCACCATCGAGTCTTCCAATTTCAAGGATGCCGAGGTAGGCAATATGCTCTCGGTGTATGTTTCGCAGACTTCTGCCTCTTCGGCGCAGGTGATGCTTAATACGGGCGGCTGGAAAACAATGCCTGGTGCAGAGAGCGGTCAGACTGTTGGCAGTGCTCCTTGCGAAATCAAGTGGCTGATTACAGAGGATATGCTCGCCGAACTGAAGAGCGGGGGCGTTATCGTAAAGGGTGTCAGTTATACTGCCACCAGTATCGACCTGATTAAGCAGGTTCAGACCAGTGATGCAGAAAAGGGAAATCCTGTAACCAATGTCTGGACTGGCAACAAGACCATCGACTGGTCTCCGGGCGTACAGAACGGTTGGCAGGTATTGGATAAATCACTCTTTGCCCATGTAAAGGTAGGCGATAAGTTGCGCTTCAACTATTCTAATCTTGCTATGGGTGCCCAAGGTCATATTTCTACAGGTGACTGGAAGGACATGCCTGATGGCTCAGCTTACAATAACTTGACATCAAGCTATTTCGAATATACTGTTACTACTGATATGTTGGCTAAATTGCAGACCAAAGGCTGTATAGTATCAGGTATTGGCTTTGTGCTGACCAGCGTAGACATCATCGACCCAACACAGATTCCTACACTCAACTGCCAGGTAGAGAAGGCAGACATCAAGTGCTGGGAGAAAGGCGAGACTCCTGTTATCAGAGTCAACGTACAGAGCATTGAAAGCAAGGATCAGAAAGTAACCGTGAAGGCGGTGGTTCGTACGGATGATTATCAGGAGTTCAAGACTTATAATCAGACTGTAACTGTTGCATCTGGTGAAACCAAGACTGTAACCATTAAGTTGACAGATTTGAAGCCTGGCTTCTATCATGCAGTAGTAACAGCCAACTATGGCGAGTTGAGCGATTTCAACATCGGCTACGACCCAACAAGCATCGTTTCTGCACCTGATGCTCAGAGCGACTTCAAGGAGTTCTGGGACAAGGCTAAGGCAGATTTGGCAAAGGTGGCTCCGGAATATAAGCTCACCAAGATTGACGCTAAGTCAACCAGCAAGCGTAATGTTTATCTTGTAGAGATGAAGTCTATTGATGATGGCGACGGCAATCCTGTAACCATCCGTGGTTATTATGCAGAGCCAGTGGCAGCAGGTACTTATCCTGTCATTATCACCCAGAACGGTTATGACAGCGATGCAACCATCCCAGCCCTCAACTTCTGTCCTAATGGCGACCAGAACAGCAACTGGATTGAGTTGAACCTCTCTGTTCGCGGTCAGGTAATCAACAATCGTGGTGAGAATAAGAACAAGTATGGCGACTGGTTTGCCTACAACTTCGGCGACAAGGACACCTATTATTATAGAGGTGCCTATATGGACGTAATTCGCGGCATCGACTTCATCGCTTCCCGCGAGAAGGCTCAGCAGGACAACATCTTCATGATGGGTGGCAGCCAGGGTGGTGCCCTCACCATCGCAGGTGCAGCCCTCGATACCCGCATCAAGGCTATCGCTCCATCTATCCAGTTTATGGGCGACTTCCCTGATTACTTCAAGGTAGGCGCATGGCCAGCATCCGTTGCCAAGAAGCAGCAGGAAGCTAAGAATCTGAGCGATGAGGATATGTATAAGTTCCTCTCATACTTCGACACCAAGAACCTGGCTCCTTACATCACCTGTCCTGTTACCACAGCGATGGGCTTGCAAGACCCGGTTTGTCCTCCTCATACCAATTTCGCCCCTTACAACAACCTGAAGGTGGAGGAAAAGCAGTATGTAGTGAATGCTGACTGCAAGCATCAGACACCAAACACTTGGTACAACGACTGTCTGTCGTTCTTCAAGAAGCATATCACCGACAATAAGGAATATGTTACCGTCAATCTGAATGTTTGGAAGGGTGATGTTTCTGTGGATAGCTGGAGCGTTTATCAGAAGATAGAAGCAGCCAAGTTTGCCAATGCAGCGGTAGGCGATGAGTTGGAAATTACCATTCCTAGCCTCAATGGCAGCAATCATCAGTTGTTCCTGCAGAATGGCAACTGGAAGACTTTGGCTGGAGTAGATGAAAAGTATACTATCTCAAAGGCTCCTTATACCTTCAAGGCAACTATCACAGAAGAGATGCTTGCTGAATTGCAGGACAAGGGTATTGTTGTTAAGGGAATCGGCTACGATCTCTCAAGCGTAGATATCAAGCACAAGGTAGCCAAGGGCGATTCTGAGAACAAGGGCAATGCCTATACTACTCTCTGGACTGGTTCTGAGGTTATCAGCTGGGCTACAGGAAGCAATAATTCTGTATTCGTAAAGGCTGATAAGTTGGCAAATGCCAAGGCTGGCGATAAGCTCCGCATGAGCTATTCCGGTTTGGGATTCGGCACAGCACAGGGCAAGATTCTTGCCGACTGGACTGCTCTTACCGGTTTGCAGACTGCCAAGTTCTCTGGCGGTAGCTACTTTGAATATACCTTGACTGATGAATGGCTGGCTGCCATCAAGAAGAAGGGACTTCGTGTAAGCGGAACTGGCTTTACGCTGAACAGCATCGAACTGGTTTCCCCAGAAAAGCAATACACCATCTTTGCCAAGAATGATGATGATGACATCAAGGCTTGGGAAGCTGGTGAGACTCCAAAGCTCGGTATGACCATAACCAATGTAGAGAGCGTGGAAGTAACCGTGCCTTACAAGGTAACGCTGATGAAGGATATGGTGGATGATGATACTCAGACACACAGCATCTACCAGACCTACTCTCAGAATGTAAAGCTGGCTGCCGGAGAGACCAAGCACGTGAATCTGGTATTCAACAAATTGACAGAGCCTGGATTCTACAAGCTTACAGCCAATGTAAACCATAACGATGTTTGCTCTTACAACATCGGTTACGACCCTAAGAATGTGCCTGTAAAGGCTACTACCCCTAGCGACTTCTGGAGCTATTGGCAGGAAGGTCTCGATGAGCTGGAGGCTACAGATGCGCAAATCCAGATGGAGGAATTGAAAGATAAGAGTACCGACAAGCGTAAGGTTTATCTCGTAACCATGAAGTCGGTAGCTGATAGCAAGAACGGAAATCCTGTTACCATCCGTGGTTATTATGCAGAGCCAGTGGCTGAGGGCAAGTATCCTACGGTCATCTACTATCAGGGAACAGACGGTGGCTCTGGTACTCCATGGTGCATGAACGCTGATGACAATGCAGACTACTGCGAGTTTATCCTCTCTACCCGTGGACAGATGCTCAACAATCGTGAGCCAAACTTGGCAGACAATGTATATGGACGTGACGCGAAGACAGGCAAGACCGATTACTATTCATACGGCTGGGGCGACAAGGAGAAGCACTATTATCGTGGCGCTTATCTCGACTGCGTGAGAGCCATCGACTTTGTGAAGACACGTGCTAAGGTGGATGAAAAGAATCTCTATGCTGCCGGTGGCAGCCAGGGTGGTTGCTTCACCTATGTAGCCGAGGGCTTGTCTGGCGCATTCAGAGCCATTGCTCCTTCTATCACGGGTCATGCTGACTTCGAGGAAGGTATGAAGATTGTGAACTGGCCTCGTGCCAACTTCCTGGCTGCAGCAGAAAAGCTCGGAATGACTACAGAGCAGATGAACGAGTTCAACGCTTACTACGATGTAATGAACTTCTCAGAGCACGTAACCTGTCCGGTTATCTCTTGCTTCAGCTTGCAGGATACTACAGATCCTACACGTACCAACCTCGCTCCATTCAACCTGCTCAACAAGGTGAAGGCAGAGGATAAAGTTTACATCATCAACCCATTCCTGGGTCATGCAACACCAGCCGATTGGGGTACTAAGTACATGGAGTTCTTCAAGAAGTACTACTCTAAGGATGATAACCAGGGCTTTGTTCCTGTAACAGGTTTCATCGATGCAGCTAAGGCTGAAGAACTGAAGCAGCAGGAAGGCGTAGCCTTCGACTTGACCGATGCTACCCTTGATGATGGCGTCAATGAGGTAAATTTTAAGAATCCCAACGCCCTCATCCTGGTGAAGGGTGCGGTAAATGAAGGAGTAGCTACCCCGGAAGTTGCTTTGAACGGCAACAAGAACCTGGTGGTTAAGGCCACAGATGATAACTATTATGCAGTGAAGCAGTTGGAGATTGCAGACCAGAATCCTGTTTATCGTGCATCTCTTGTCAAGACGGGAACTGCTGGTTACAAGTACACCCGTTCTTTGGCAGCCAACACATTTGCGACCCTCTATTTGCCTTGTGCAATAGAGGTGCCTGCAGGCTGCAAGGCTTACGGGTTTGCCAAGTCAGAGGGTAACACCATCATTCTGAAGGAAGTTACTTCCCTGGCTGCCCATACTCCCTACATCCTGTATAATGGCAATGCTGAGGCTGCCGAATTGGTTTGCGTAGGCGCTGGCGATATGGACTTCACAGCAGAAGATACAGATGAGTTATTCGGCAATCTGAGTGTTCACGGCACATTCAATTACTTCAATGGTGATGGCGGTACAAAGTATGGTATTCAGAAGGCTCAGGGTGAAAACCTCAACCTGAAGAAGGTGGGCACTGAAGCCATCGTTCCTCCATTCCGTGTATACTTCACCATTCCAGAGGCAGGCAGTGCCAAGGCTTACAGCCTGTACTATGGCGGCGAGACAACGGGCATCAATGAGATTGCTGCAGAGAAAGCGCATACTTGCGACATCTATTCTATCGACGGCAAACTTGTAAAGGCTGGTGCCGCCCGAGTAGAAGGTATTGCCAAAGGTGTTTACATCATCAACGGCAAGAAGATGGTAGTGAAGTAAAAAGTGTAGTAAGAATAAACAATTTAAGAAAGATAAAATCATGAAGAAACAAGCATATTTGAAACCTGAAATCCAGGTTGTCGAATTAGAAATGGAAGGTTCTCTGCTTGTCAATAGCGACGTAAGTGATGCTCCTGGAATTATCGTTAATGAAGAGGAGAGCATCGACGAGGGCTATTTGGATGCCAGAAAGCATTATAGTATTTGGTAAAATTGTTAGATGAACATTTAGTTGGTTTTTGTTAGACTTCTATGTTTAGTAAGAAGTGTTAGTTTTTAGTTTCAACAAATGAGGGAGTCCGTGAGGACTCCCTTTTTCATTCCTTACATTTTCATTCCTTACATGCAGCTCGTTACTCCGAGCGAGGTGGCGATAGCCGTCAGGATGCTGATGGCTACCTGAATCACCATTTTCCAGGTTTCCTTTTTCATCATCTTTTACTTTGTTATAGGGTTATACGATTTGATGGATGGGGGGATGGGGGAGAGTTCCAGCCGTGTAGGGGCTGGAACTCTATGGCTAGAGAGTAATGTGCTCGTTGTCGCCGTTAGAACCGGAGTCGGTGTTGCCGCCGGAAGTACCCGTGTCACCCTTGGTTCCGCCACCTTCAGTGCCGGTGGCTCCGCTGCCCTCGGTGCCGGTGGTTCCGCTGCCACCTGCATTGCTTCCGCCGCCAGTAGTGGTGCTGCCACCATTGCTTCCGCCACCGTTGCCGTCGTCGCCGCCATCAGGGTCGATAGGGGCGTTGAGGTCAACGCTGGTCTTGCCCTCCTTGATGGCCTTCAGCACGGCAGCCTGAGCGCTGCGGCTAGCCACGAGGTTGAACTCGGCGTCGTCGAGCAGGTTCTTGAACTCCTTGCCAGGCTCCCACTGAACCTTCACCTGGGTGATGTTCTGCGCCGTAAACTTGTCGGCAGTCTCTGCGCCCTTGGAGCCGAGCAGGAGAGAGAAATCACCCAGGTCGCCCAGACGGATCTTCTTGCCTTCGAGCAGCATCTCTCTCATGCAGTCCACTGCCATGTAGAGGATGGCGCTGATGTCAGCTCTGGAATACACACTGCCGTGAGAAGTGATGTGCTTGGCAAACTTCTCGATGGTCATCACATCGGTGTACTGCGAGATGGCGAACGCATTCTGCTTCTCGGTCTTCACGATGTCGAGGTCGCTCTTCTCAGGCTCCTTGCCCTCCTTCTTAGCCTGGTTGATGCGTGACTTTGCCTGGTTGATCTCCAAAAGATTTGCGTTCACGCTGCGCATTACGATGCTGTAGTTAATCATACTCGTTTTGTGTTTAAAGAGTTTCGTTAAAATCACAACTACCCGGAAAGCCTCGTTTCCTGTGCTTTTTCTGGTCTTCATTGATGACCGGCGCCTGCCATCATTTAAGACCAGCTGCGGTCTTCTATGATGACCGCCCTTAGGCACAAAAGGCTGTTCTTTCGATTGCCGGTGCAAAGATACGAAATTTTAAAGCCGAAATCAAGTTTTTACGGAAATAAGATGGTAAAAATGATGTAAGTAGCTGATATATCGCATTTTAACTAAATGCTATTTTTACACGTTTCTTGCAGCGGCAGCTTGAAGCGCTTCTGATGAAGGATATTCGGAAGATGCAAAACGTGTCATTAAGGGTCAGTGTCATTAAGGGTCATTAAGAGAATGCAATGTCATTAAGAGCCATAGTATAATATAAATATATATTTATATTATACTATATAGAGATTTGCGCCCCAGAAACCTTAATGA
>ERZ1026846.2064-NODE-2064-length-11368-cov-8.265005_pt1 | contig 11368 bp, 12 predicted proteins | sample MGYA00380153_ERZ1026846 | MGnify/ENA primary metagenome ERZ1026846 (study PRJEB33269, sample SAMEA4719789) | human gut metagenome | biome: human-associated habitat; feature: organic feature; material: feces | place: Cameroon | collected 2013-10 ... | reverse complement strand
AAAGTATACGGGAGTCTCTATGTACGTTTGTCTTTGTAATGGTATCAGCGATAAAAAAATTCGTCAGGCTGTGCGCCAGTTTTCCCCTCACTCGTTCCAGCAATTAAAAAAATTTATTCCGGTCGGCAATCAGTGCGGTAAATGTGTCCGGGCCGCGCGTGAAGTGATGGAGGATGAATTAATGCAGTTGCCGGAGTTTAAGGAGTCCGCATAAACGGAGTGTGTTTTTTGACTTACTCGTAAGCCGTTCTACGCTTCAAAGAGTGGAAGCGAAGGAGTCAAAAAATGAAAGGTGATACTAAGGTTATAAATTATCTCAACAAACTGTTGGGAAATGAGCTTGTCGCAATCAATCAGTACTTTCTCCATGCCCGGATGTTTAAAAACTGGGGTCTCAAACGTCTCAATGATGTGGAGTATCATGAATCCATTGATGAGATGAAACACGCCGATCGTTATATTGAGCGCATTCTTTTTCTGGAAGGTCTTCCAAATTTACAGGACCTGGGCAAACTGAACATTGGTGAGGATGTTGAGGAAATGCTGCGTTCTGATCTGGCACTTGAGCTGGATGGCGCGAAGAATTTGCGTGAGGCAATTGGTTATGCCGATAGCGTTCATGATTACGTCAGCCGCGATATGATGATAGAAATTTTGCGTGATGAAGAAGGCCATATCGACTGGCTGGAAACGGAACTTGATCTGATTCAGAAGATGGGCCTGCAAAATTATCTGCAAGCACAGATCCGCGAAGAAGGTTGAGCCGTGTCGGGAGGGAGAACCCTCCCGGTTAATACGAGATCCAGGCCAGATACCCCAGGTTTATCATGCTGCCGAGCGCAAGCCACGGGCCGAATGCGATAGTGGTTATAGTCCGGCGTTGCAGAAGTTGTGAAACGATGGCGTAACCAATGCCACCCAGCGAGGCAATCAGCAGTATCATTGGCAACGTTTGCCAGCCACACCACGCGCCTGCAGCGGCCAGTAGCTTGAAATCACCGTAGCCCAATCCCTCTTTGTGACAAACTAACCAGACGCCCCAGTAAACACACCACAGCACCCCATAGCCAGCTACCGCGCCGTAAACCGCATCATGTAAATCAATTAATCCAGACTGCGCATTAAATACCAAGCCAAGCCAGAGCAGCGGTAAGGTGAGTTTGTCGGGCAGGAGCTGAGTGCGAAAATCAATAACACTGAGTGTGAGTGCGAAACAGAAATAGAGAAAGAGTGCGCCAGTCACGATGGGCGTGAAAGGTGCCAGGGCGCAGGCGATAGCAGCAGCAACGCAAAGTATCAGGGGCACTGTATCATGCCAGGCATATTTTTTTTGCCTGAAATGAACCAATACCTGGCGAAACGTTAACGCCGTTTTATCCTCCAACGGCGAGAGGTGATAGGCCATGGCATTAACAAAATAACCTGCCATAAAACCAACCAGAATGAAGAGCGGCAGTAGCATTGTCATTATGGTTGCTCCCTGAAGGACAAATGCTTGAGGGTGATCTCTTCGTTTCCGGCAAGAGTAAACTGAAGATCTTCAATAACAATACCGTGTGTTATCTGTGCCGTAGTGAGCCAGCGGGAGACGTTTTCGAGGGGAGCTGTGACAGGATGAATTGTCAGAGTATTGTCCGGACCGTTTTCCAGCGTGATAGTCAAATTCTCACGTTTTGCTTCCTCGAGAAGGATATTTTTGATGGGCTGCGTAAGCGCAGGATGACCAAGTAAACCATGGGTGCTCGCTTGATCCTGCATCCATTTGATGTCCTTCTTAATTTTTTGCGCGTGGGACTGATGCTCTGCAATGTAGGTATCTATCGGTTTTATCACCCCAAGCCAACAAAAAACGCCGAGCGAGAGAACCGCCAGTGCCGCAACGATCTGTTTTTCCGATGTGGATTTTTCTGCCCACCATGATTTAATCATTTCCCTGAGTTCCTTACTGTCCATACACCACTGACCGGATCTTTTTCTGTTTTTTCCATCGGAAGCCAGGACTGTGTTAACTCACAGAAACGATCGATATTGGCTTCACTCTTAGCACTCATTTTTAAGGTCAGCGACTTTTGCTTCTGGCTATAGTTCGCCTCCATTAACTGCAGTTCAGGGTGTTCCAGCAGAAGTGTTTGTAAATGATAGAGCAACGGCACAGCTTCAGGATATTGCTGAGCGAGTTGCTGCTTAAAGTAAAAACGAAAGTTGTGGGTGCGTTTGATCTGCGGGAAATAACGTTGCCAGGTTTCTTGCTGTTGTTGCTGAAGTTGATCTTCAATCTTAAGCGTTTGCCAGAGCGCGATGCCCCGGCTGCCAACAAAAGAAAGAATGGCGAGAACGAGACAGCTTACTGCCAGGCGGGCGAGCCATTTCCCCGATTTGCTTACAGTTTTCTGTTTACGAAAAACACCATGCAGCATGTCATAGCGCTGGAATGCAATATCGGCAGAATACAAACTCAGTGATGGTATTTCAGGATGCTGGATAAGTGGATTGGCCGCTGCAACGCCATGAGGTGCTACACCATAACAAAGCATATTCTCAGGCGGAAACTGGGCAGCAAGATGCTGTAACCAGTGTTCATCCAGTTCGTTGAAGGCATGTGCTGCACTGCGAATAAGCCAGCTTGTTTGCTGGTTAACCAGAGTCCAGCTATCTACTTCCCAGGGAAGATAGCAGCCATCTGGCAAAACCCGCGTCACGTTGAGTCCGGCAGTATGTAAACGCTCAAGATAACGACTGAGTTTCTCCGACTGAATGCCTATCACCTCGACACTTTCGTTTTGTTTATCGACAACCGTCCAGTGCCAGTCCTGGGTGTTATCGGGTAACGTCTCCTCTGCCAGCCATTGCAATGTTTGTGCGGTGAGTTTGTATTTGACGTTGGGCAGCGTGAGGGAACGATATAAAAGACCCTCTGGTGGGATCAAAAGATGAACATTTCCGGCACCGGGCTGATCGGCCAGCGACTCCAGCGGAAGATCGTCTGTGAGCGTATGTACCGAAGATACGCTATCTGCGGAGAACGTCATCCATTCCCAATGCTTACGCAGCGTCGAGGAAGAACGTATAACCATCAACGATTCAGGCATCACGATCCTTATGATTAGTAGAGTTGCAGCGTACGCCGATAGATTTGGGCGCTCTGCTGTTTACGGTTGAAAAAAATATGGCTTTGCCATCCCTGGGATTGTTCGTCGCTGATACTTTCCGTACTCAGCGTAAAATAGCGGCTATAGGGAAAGAGATGCCCTTTCACCTGAGCTACCAGAGGCTTCACACCGGAGAAATCCTGCTGCGCCCAGTAAAGAAATGCATCCGTGGTTAGCCAGCCTTCCCTCGGTCTTTTTTGCAATAAGACCCGAGCGTCAGCATCCGTGATGTTATTGAGGAATAACGCTCTGAAGAGCGGAATATCGTTCTCCGTTAGCATATTAAGATTGATGCTAAGTTCCGTGGTCGGGAGAACGCAGACATACGGGATAAGCCGCTGATAGATGTTTTCGGTTATGCCTTTTATCTGACGTAATTCGCCAGTCAGAAAAAGCATCTGATTGGCACTATGCCGGGGCGGCGTCTGGCTTTGGTAAAAGTTATCTTCTGCGCCGTGAAAGCGTGGTGAGTCATCGACATCAATATAGTCAGCGATTGATTGCACGATCTCATCGGTGTTTCCGCGATCGATACCGGCGTTAATCAGCAGCGCACTGAATACCTGGGCGGGAAAATCAGGGGAAGCCAGCGGGTCGTCAGAGATTTTTGCTAACGCATTGAGATTAAAACAGTGCTGGGCATCGCGTAACTGCCACTTCACTGTATTGCCATTTTCCAGCTGCAACTGTTGCGGTTGTGCCCAGTACTGCTGCAACGTGGTTTGTCTGTCGTTATCTTTAACGTCCTGGGTGAGGCTGGCAAGCGCAAGTTTCTCCGCCAGTTCAATATCATATTGCCGTTGCAAATGATGGTTTACCTGGCGGGTTCGCTGAAGCTGGCTGTGAAAACTGAGCGTCATGTCTGCTGCCAGAGCAGCCATGAGCGCCAGTAACATGAGTACAATGAGCAGCGCGACGCCGCGTTGTTCATTATTCATGGTTATTATTCCCGGCCTGCGTCTGAGCTGGCGACTCTTCTCTCGCTAACTGCTCAGGTAATGCAAAACGGCGCTGTAACACCCCATATTGCTGAGTCTGCAGATGTAACGTGACTGAGAGAGGAAGTTCCTGGCTTTCCCCGCTGTTACTTTCCAGAAGAAAGCTCTCGACATGTTCCAGCATCGCCTGGGCGGGTTGATCCTTCCTGCCATCCACAGAAGTACGAACAGCACGGTAGAGCGTATGATTTCGTAGATACCAGTGAACTGTGAGTAAGGTTTGTGCTTCACTGAGAGGAGCCAGCGGATCACGACTTTGCGTGGTAAAAATAGCTTCTTCACCCAACACCATGATCTTGTCCGTACTCCGATTCCTCCGGGCGACCAATTGCAGGAGATCGTTATCAAGAATGGTGATGGTGCGCTGTAGCTGATTGAACTGCTGGATTTCTTTCTGTGAACGTTGATGCAACTCGGAAGCTTGCGAAAAAATCATAAACGCCAGCACGCTAAGCATTGAGAAAATCGCCAGCGCCGCCATGACCTCCAGCAATGTGAAACCCTGCTGGCGATTAATCATCTTGTGCCTGCCCGGATTTATTATCGATGCTTTGATAACGCGTAAGCGAGGTTGTCTGACCGCTGGGTAATGTCACCGTTATGGTGCGTTCCAGAAGCGTGCCGTCTTTGCTTGAGTGGATATCGCTGCGCCAGTTCCACTCTTCGCCATTTATTAACTCTTTGCCAGAACTGGACGTGTTTTCCTCGCCGAATGAATCTTGTGACTGAAGCTGGTTATCTGCGATCCACAGCGCCAGCGTCTCATTACGCATCCGCTCGATGGCATTTCGTTGCCCTTGCATGCTGCTCATTAAAGCCAGCGCAACAGTGGCGAAAATACTCATCGCCAGTAAGACTTCAAGCAGTGTCATCCCTGATTGTTTGTTCATGGGCGGGTATCTCTGACGAGCGTTTGATCCAGGGGCCATGATCCTGAACAGACTAACGTCAGGAGCGGCTCACCGGTCCCGGCGTTAGCCATCAACAAAGAGAAGGGCGTGATTTGTCCGTCGGCCAGAACCACCACCTGCGGTTGGTTGCTGTCATCAGGTTTAAATGGCTGAAGTTGAATTGAGAGTTCTTCACCCCAGTCATTTTTGCTCTCGTCTGCGGCATCTTCTTGTAATGGAACCCAGCGCCAGGCTGATGGTGTTTTGCCCGGTACCATAATGCGCCATGCTGAATCAGAGAAATGGATACCGACAGGCTGACCACTGAGCGTGGCGCGGTCGATGGCTAATTCAAGTGCAGCGGTAAACCGCGCCGCTGTTTCGCGCGCACGAGTGCTGGCGGTATCTTCCCGACCATATGTGAAGAGCACCACACTTGCCGTGATAGCGACCAGCGCCAGCACCAGCATCATCTCCAGCAGGGTAAACCCGCGTTGCTGATTCATCGCTGACTTACTTTTTCTTCTTGCTCAAACCCCAGTTGGTGATGTCGTCCTCGGTTCCCATTTCACCATCGGGCCCTGCTGAAAGCAGATCGTATGCACCATGTTCACCAGGATTAACGAGGACATAATCATTGCCCCAGGGATCGGCAGGCAGACGCTTGATATAACCTTCCTTGTTATAGTTTGCGGCCAGCGGTGGCAGTGTCGGCGCTTCGACTAAGGATTCAAGCCCCTGATTTGTGGTTGGATAGCGATGATTGTCGAGTTTGTACATATCCAGGGCGTTTTCCAGTGCCACGATATCGCTGACGGCTTTTTGCTTATCCGCCTTTTCTTTATTGCCCATCAGGTTGGGAACCACCAGGCTGGCAAGTACGCCAATGATGACAATAACCACCATAATTTCCAGTAATGTAAAACCGCGTTGCTTATCCGTTGCGCGCATATACTTTCCTTAATTAATCATTGAGTTAAGTTGAAGAAGAGGTTGGAGTACCGAGACGACAATAAACAGGACGATCAGTGCCATCGTAATAATGAGTGCTGGCTCGAAGATGGAGAGCGTTAAGGCGATCCGATTTTGTTGGAGTGTCTCCTGGTTATCTGCTGCTCTGACCATTAACGTGCCGAGCTGCCCGCTTTTTTCGCCAGAGGCCACCATGTAGAGCATCATCGGCGGGAAAATTGCGGTTTGTTCCAGCGAAAGATGAATGCTGTTACCCTGCCGAACGTTTTCTGCCGCATTTGCCAGACGCTGGCGGATTTCGAGGTTGCTGAGACTTTCGGTGGACAAATTCATCCCATCCAGCAGAGGGACGCCGCTGGATTGCAAAATACTTAAAGTGCGGAGATAGCGTGCGCTGTTAATGGCGCAAATCAGCGGGCCGATGAGTGCAACGCGCAGCAACATGGCATGAAAACGGTGGCGGTTATTGCCGCGTTTTAACCAGAGCCAGAAACCTACAGCGACAATAAACACTGTCGCTAGTAATGTCGGGCCGGTATGTTGCAACGTGTCGCTCAGACCTAAAAGAATGCGTGTACTCAGCGGCAGTTGCTGCTTCATATGCACGAACTGTTCGGTAATTTTGGGCACGACAGCAGTGAGGAGAATAATCACGACCACAATCGCCACCGTAGTGAGCATGCAGGGGTAGATCAGTGACTGAATGAGCTTGCTGCGGATTTTCTGCCGGTTTTCATTGTAATCAGCCAGCTTTTCCAATACCGGGGCCAGCAGCCCGCTCTTTTCGCCCGCTTTAACCAGGGGACGATAGAGCGAATCGAAAAGCGTGGGAAAATGCTGTAATGCATCGGAAAGGGGATGCCCTTCAAGGATGGCGCTGCGTACCTGATTCAACACGTCAGCCAGTCGTTTATTACTACTTTGTTGACCAATTACGGCAAGGCTCTCTTCCAGGGGTAATGCCGCTGCGCTTAAGGTTGCCAACTGCCGGGTGAAAAGCGTCAGTTCACTATGGCTGATCCTCGGGCGACGTGTTTTTACTCCCGAACTTTTTTGGGGGCGAATATCCAGCAGGAAAAGCCCTTCTTCACGCAGCCGCAGTCGTGCCTGACGTTCATCGTTAGCATCAATGATCCCTTGCAATTTTTGACCATCCTGGGTCATGGCGCGATAGCGATAATTCATGCTTCGCTCTCCAGCGTGGCACTGGCGACGCGCATAACCTCATCCCAGGAGGTGTCACCGCTTATCACTTTTTGCAGGCCATTTTTGATTAAGGCATTGTGTTGTTGCCGGACCAGTCGCTCCAGTGCTTGTTCATCCACATTTTCATGAATAGCGGCCCGCAATTCCGGCGTCACCACCATCATTTCGTGGATCGCCATGCGCCCCTGATAGCCGGATTGATGGCAATGAGGGCAGCCTACGGGAGTGCCAATTGCTGTCACCGCGAGCTGATGATATTTAAACATCTGCGCTTGTTGAGGGGATACGGGCGCGAATTGTCGGCATTGCGGACACAGACGACGAACCAGACGTTGCGCGATAATCCCTGCCAGTGAAGACGAAAGCAGGAATGATTCGACGCCCATGTCGCGGAGCCGGGTGACTGCGCCTGATGCACTGTTGGTGTGGAGTGTTGAGAGCACCAGATGGCCGGTGAGCGAGGCCTGAACCGCAATCTGTGCGGTCTCTGTATCACGAATTTCCCCCACCATGACGACATCCGGGTCCTGGCGAAGTATGGCGCGCAGGCCGCGAGCGAAAGACATATCCACACGGGTATTCACCTGCGTTTGTCCTATGCCTTCCAGTTCATATTCCACGGGATCTTCTACCGTCAGAATATTGCGGCCGGGAGTATTCAGCGCCGAAAGAATGGCGTAGAGCGTGGTACTTTTACCGGAGCCTGTCGGTCCGGTCACCAGGATAATACCGTGTGGAAGCTGGATGAGATTTTCTAAATCCTGTTTATCCGCTGCCGTCATCCCCAGGTTGTTCAATGAAAGCTGGAGGCTGTTTTTATCCAGCAGACGGAGCACGGCGCGTTCACCATAGATGGACGGCAGTGTGGATACGCGGACATCTATGTTACGTCGCCCGATACGCAAACTAATACGTCCATCCTGTGGAATACGTTTTTCGGCGATATCAAGACGAGCCATGACCTTAATTCGGGAGATAAGCAGTGCCGCCAGTTTTTTGTTTGGCTGTAAAATTGTCCGCAAAACGCCGTCGATGCGAAAACGGATCGACATTGTTTTTTCATAGGTTTCAATGTGGATATCGGAGGCGGTTTCTTTGATGGCCTCACTCAAAATCGCATTGATCAAGCGGATAACCGGTGCCGCTGAATCTTCATTCAGGAGATCTTCATTTGCGGGCATCTCTTCCGAAAGCGAGAGAAGATCGACGGATTGATCGATATCCTGCGCAATCTGTTGCGACTCACCGGTATTCTGATAGAATACCGCTTCCAGCCGGGCTTCGAAATCAGCCTGTGACAAACTGGTCATGGTCTGGCACTGACCAACCTGACGCTGAATATCGAGTAACCGCTCGAATGGCGTACCGGCGAGATAAATAATCTCGCCCTCTGAATAGAGATAGCCAATTCGCTGTGCCAGCGCCCAACTGGCGGGGTACGGTGAGTGAATTCTCATAAGAATGCCTTACCGTGCCGATGGCGCAGGGGTATGGCTGTTGAACGTGTTCTCATCCAGCACCGGCAAATCTTCCGAGCCTACCAGCGCTTTTGATTTCCCGTCGATCCGCTGTTGCTGCTCCTGACGGTAACGGGTGTATTTCTCTTTCGATAGCGAGCGATAAACATCATCGTCACGAATAATCGTCGGGCGGATAAACACCATCAGGTTGCGTTTAGCGCGCTCGGTCGAGGTATAGCGGAAAAGTTGCCCCACTAAAGGAATATCGCCAAGCAGAGGAACCTTTGACACTTGTTCTTTAGAGAAATCATCCAGCAATCCGCCCAGGACCACCGTTTCACCGGTTTTGACCAGCACGGCATTTTGAATAGTTCGGGTGTTAAATGTCGGGCCGAGCGTCGAATTAGACGAAGAGTCAACGCTGGAGACTTCCTGCTCTATTTCGAGCAACACCGCGTCGCCTTCATTGACCTGCGGAGTGACTTTGAGTTTTGTCCCCACCGTTTTGCGTTCGACTGTATTAAAGACGTTATCCCCAGAAGTGGTCTGGGAGCCGGATAGCACCGGCACATCCTGCCCAACGTTGAAGGACGCGAGTTTATTATCCAGCGTTACGATGCTCGGGGTGGCGAGGATGTCATTTTTATTGTTACTGGCCAGCGCAGTCAACAATACGCCCCAGTCGCCATTGAAGAAGCCTGCGGCCATGCCATTGTAGGCGCTAAACATATCCCAGGCAGGATTCGCGCTGGTGATCCCACCATTCTTTTTATAATCAGCCACACCTTGTGCAGCGTTAAAAATCGGTAATCCCGTATTGGTAAATTGCTGTGCGCCAACGTTTTTATTCGCCCATTGCACGCCCAGATTAAGTCCATTTCCATCCTGAACTTCGACGATGATCGCCTCAACCAGCACCTGTGCACGGCGAATATCCAGACGCGCAATTACCGTGGCGAGTTTTTCCTGGACGGACTGGTCAGCGGTAATGACCAAAGAGTTGGTCTGTTCATCAGCGGTAATGGCGACATTATCCATCGCAGAAGTAGAAGAAGGCTTACGCGAATTCCCTTTTTCATCTTTCAGCTTTTCGGAAACACCGGTTAGCACTTCCACCAGATTCGTGGCTTTAGCATATTTCAGGTAATAAACCCGAGTATTTCCTTCCTCGCTCTCTTCTACATCAAGGCTTTTCAGTAATGAAGTGATGCGCTGGCGTGCTTTTTCCGGCCCGCTGATGATAAGAGAGTTGGTTCGCTTATCCGCCACAATCTTCGCGGAAAGGAGGGCAGGCATCTGGCTTTTACCGTGGCTTTCGCTGATTAATTGATTAAGAATCTCGGCGAGATCTTCCGCTGACGCATATTCCAGATGAATAATTTGCTGCTTCTCTGTGCCGATGACATCAACGCGCTTTATGACTTCAATCAGTTTATTAATGGTGGAGGCACGACCGGTCAGAATAAGAACGTTGGAGGGTTCATAATGCACAACATTACCGACGCTACCCGCATCCATCATCTGGCGCAGCAGGGGGGCCAGGTCACGAGTAGGAACGTTCTCAAGCGGTACGATTCGGGTGACCAATTCATCACCTACGCCTGGACGAGAACTGTCAGCAATCATCCCTGGCGATGTTTTTACATTAGCTGAGCGCACCACTTTCAGAAAACCATTGTCCAGCGTGATCACGGAATAACCGTAAAGATCAAGAATACTTAAAAAGAACTGGTAGTACTCCTGTTGGCTAAACGTATCATTACTGCGTACGGAAATGGTTCCCTGTACCGAAGGGTCGATCAGGATCGTTTTGCCAAGATGCTGACCCACTATTTCCACGAACTGGCGGATATCGGCGTTATTGAAGTTAGCGCCGTATTGTTCGTTCTCAGCGTGCCCTGCACAAGGCATGAGTAGTGCTGCCAGCAAGCAGCAGGTGATTTTATTGAGTCCTTTCATGACGCTGTCCATTCATTCCTGTAAGTTCCGCGACGGAAACATTTATCAAGCGGGGTACGCCGTTGCGACGAATTGTAAACTGAGCACTTTGTTGAGTTAGCAGTAAACTTAATGCCTGTGAAACCTCATCAGGGTGGGTCAGCGAAAGATTATTGATCCTGAGGGCGATATCCCCTGGTTGTAGCAAGCTGGTGGTAAATGCATTGAGGCCCTTACGAGGGTTCAATCGAAGCCCGTATATCTGTTCTCCATCACGTATAGGCGTGGCGATAATATAATCAGCGAGTACATTTTGACTTTCCGAATCCGGCTGCTTGATGATGTCAGGTAGCCCTGGATGGAGAGTTACTTTTTCGTAATGCCCGTGAGTTTCAAACACAACGCTGGTTTTATTTATTTTTCTAATAAACGTTCCCGGCGCTGACTCAAGGGCTTCGTTGAGGGAGTATCGCTTTTGTTCGCTCCCCTCATTAATTAAGACAAAAGAAGTCTCATCATTCGATGTGAGTACAATACCATTAAGCGCTATAGAGAGCTTCGGTGTTTCCTGATTTACTGCCACGGGATTTGCATCTTTTACCCCAGCATGATTATCGTTGCGCCATAAAGCGGCAAGGCTGAACTCAGACTGAAATGCATTTGTTGGTTGATTAATGATCTGTCCATTTTTAACTATAGTTGTATGGAAATAATTCACATTAAAAATAATCGACCCTATGCTTATAAATATAATC
>ERZ1026846.2054-NODE-2054-length-11400-cov-9.956809_pt1 | contig 11400 bp, 13 predicted proteins | sample MGYA00380153_ERZ1026846 | MGnify/ENA primary metagenome ERZ1026846 (study PRJEB33269, sample SAMEA4719789) | human gut metagenome | biome: human-associated habitat; feature: organic feature; material: feces | place: Cameroon | collected 2013-10 ... | reverse complement strand
TAATGTACGGCAAAGGATTTATGTTTTATCTTACAATGAGATTTACCAAAAATCTTATCCAGCTGCCTATAAACATTTTCTTAACTTACAATGTTATAGGAATTGTTAAAGTGATTAATAATAAAATATATAAAAACGAATAAACATAACGCAGGATATAGTGACTAACTCCCATATATCCTGCGTTTTTCATTTATTCACTCTCTGGAAAGCTTTCCTCTCTCAGTGTCTTCACCCCGAACACAAAGTACACGACATGGCACACCCACACAATAGCAAGTATCCCCCTGCCGTTAGGCACCCTTGACATCATGATGAAGCCTATCGCCATAAGTATCGTAACTGTACTCATTATCTTAACCTTAGTCTTAACTGTCATTCCTTCGCCTTTTATGAAACTCTCAAGATTCTTCTTGTAAAGATTCGTAGATATGAACCAGCTGTGCAGCTTCTCTGAGCTTTTCGCAAAACAGAAGGCTGACAGCATAAGAAACGGAACTGTGGGCAGAATCGGAAGCACCGCCCCGATTGCACCAAGTGCAAGACTTATGCATCCGACAACAACTAATAATGCTTTCTTTAACCTCATGTATATCTCCTTATCTTTTACTCCCTATCTTTTTACTTCTGTCCTTCTTTCTCCAGTCTTTTCTTCTCTTTCTTAGACTCAATTACATGTCTGACTGCCATCACAGGATGATGAAAAATCATGCGTGGTCCGGAAAATCTCATAACCTCGCGGATTCTTTCCCTCATATCCGGCTTATAACAATGCACTCTGCAATTCGAGCAGAAAGTCTTGCTCTCCATGAAAGGACATTTGTCGCTGCGCATAATGGCATAATCATTAAGTGCCTGACACTCCTCGCACAATGAGCCATTCGTGTGATGCTTCTTCCGGCAGTACAGCCCTATCATAAGTGAGACAGTCTCCTTCTCACGCTGCCTCTTTAATTCAACACAACTACTCATCAGCTCACCCGTCCATGCTCAATTGAATACACCTTGTCCGCAATCCTCATAGTAGACTGCCTGTGCGACACGAGTGCAACCGTTCTTCCCTTGCCTTCTTCCTTAAGAGACTTTAAGATAATCGCCTCATTAAGGCTGTCTAAGTTGCTTGTCGGTTCGTCCAGAAGTACGAAAGGCGCGTCATGTAAAAATGCTCTCGCAAGCCCGATTCTCTGCTTTTCACCGCCTGATAACATATCGCCAAGTTCACCGACATTAGTATCATATCCATCAGGAAGCTTTGCAATAAAATCATGTATTGAAGCCTTTCTGCAAGCCTGCTCAATCTCATCGTCAGTCGCATCCAGCTTAGCTATGCGTATATTGTTCTTAATAGTATCATTAAACAAATGTGTATCCTGCGTAACAAAACTTTCCATATCACGCAGATTATCTGTATTAATCTCATCAACCGAGCGTCCTGATACCGTCACACTTCCCTCATCAGTACTCCAGAATCGCATAAGAAGCTTAAGAAGTGTTGATTTTCCGCTTCCGCTCCTTCCCTGAATACCAATAATACTGCCTTTTGGCATATAAACTGTCACATCAGAAAGAATAGTCTCGTCTGCATACGCAAATGTAACATTTTCAGCGGAGGCTCCTGTAAATTCAACATTCTCCTTACCTGTCACATCAGCTGTAACAGGTGATTCTTCAAGAATATCAAGTACCCTGTTTCCTGCTGCAAATGTGTTCTGCAATGTACTTCCAAGATTAGCCAGTGCCACAACCGGACCAAATGAGCTCATCAGCGCAACCGTCGCCACAAGCGCCCCGGCAAAACTGATTGTACCGCTACTAAAAAGTGTGCATGATACTATAATCATCAACACATCAAATATAAGTATAATTGTATTAGTTATCGCTGTATTAAGTCCTGTAAGAGATTTAAGCTTATCCTCCTCAGCCGATAAGCTGTCTGTTCTTTCATTCATTTCTGCAAGTCTTTCCTTACCGCAGTTGTACTGGAGAATTTCCGGAAGACCTCTTAAGCTGTCAAGCACGAAGCTGCTGAGCTCGCCCGACTTGCTTCTGAATGTATAACCCGCCCCTTTGCTCGCCTTAGATATATACATAGGTATGAAAAGCCCGATAACAACATAGGCTGCAAGTGCCACAGCCGCAAGAAGCCAGCTAATCTGTCCGATAAATACACACATAATAATGCTCACGATGAACGCAATCACAGTCGGCGAAATAGTGTGCGCATAGAACACCTCAAGCAGCTCTATATCTGATGTAATGACCGATATAAGGTCGCCCTTGTCCCTGCCTTCAAGCTTGGCAGGACACAGCTTCCTGAGTGCGAAAAATACCTTATCCCTTATAAGTGCCAGCAGCTTAAATGCAATGAAATGATTGCACGACTGCTCTGCATATCTGAGTATTCCTCTTACCAGTGCAAATACAATGACACACGCAAACACAACTCCAAGCGAAATACCCGTGTCAACTCCAAGCACATCAAGAATAGCAACAGCACCAGACACTGTAATAAATATAGCTGTCAGAAAGCCTATAATTCCCATAATAATGGCAAGTACCATGTACCCTGCCAGAGGCTTTACCATGCCGATAAGCCCAAGCATAACCTTAAAACCGCTTCTTTTCGGCTTTAAAGATGCTCCGGTATTCGCAGCCGCCAGAGCCGACACTTTATTTTCAACATTACTGCTCATCTGCTGTTACCTCCTTTTCAAGCCCATAATTCTCAAGGCTCATCTGTGCATTCCACAGCTTCGCATATGCCCCGTTTCTGTCAAGCAGCTCCTTATGAGTTCCGCTCTCAATCACATTTCCTTTATCAAGAACATAGATATCGTCTGCATTCTTGACATTAGCCAGTCTGTGTGAGATAAGAATCACTGTACTGTCCTTAGACAGCTTCATAATCTGTCCCATGATGACATCCTCACTCTCCACATCAATATTAGATGTAGCCTCGTCAAATATATAGTAAGGACTATCATGCAGAAGTGCCCTCGCAAGGGCAAGTCTCTGCCTCTGTCCACCGGAGAAATTGCCTGCTCCTTCTGAAAGCCTTGTATCAAGACCGCTTTCACTCTTTAAGAAATCACTAAGATTAACCTTATCAAGCACCTCCCACAGCTCATTATCTGTGGCATCCGGCTTAGCCATAAGAAGGTTGTCCTTCACAGTTCCCTTAAACAGAAAACTCTGGTGACTTATATAAGTAATATTCTTAAGAAGGCTTTCCTCCGATATATCAGAAAGTTCAATCCCGCCTACATTTATATGACCTCTGTATCCCTTGTTTCTTCCCATAAGAATCGCAGAGATAGTAGACTTTCCGCAGCCACTCTCACCGACAAGCGCAGTAAGCTTACCCTTGCCAAATGTAATATCTACACCTTTAATCGTATCATTGTCCGGATTATCCTTGTATGCAAATGTTAAATTCTCGCATATAATATCCACATCGGAAGGACATAAGACTTCCTTGCCAGCTCCTTTACCACCGACATGAACAGACATAGCATTTTCAAAGTCAGGCAGATCCAGCAGTCTGAATATCTTATCACTCGCCGCCATTCCGTTCATAGCGATATGAAAGAATGAGCCGAGCTGTCTCATTGGGATAAAGAAATCAGCCGAAAGCAATATAATAAGAAGTGCTCCTGACAGGTTCACATATCCTGCCTTAAACTGAGTGGCAGACATGATAACGCCAAGCGCCGCACCGCCATACGCAACTAAGTCCATTATAGTTACAGAATTAAGCTGCATTGTAAGTACCTTCATAGTAATCTTTCTGAATTTCTCTGACTCAATATTCATCTGCTCATTCTTGTATTCGTCAGCCTTATATATCTTTAGCGTTGTCAGTCCCTCGAGATTTTCCAAAAATGTATCTCCAAGTGCTGTATACTGTCCCCAGTATTTGGAAAGCAGCTTCTTAGCCCATGTCTGTACAACTGCAATTGACACGGGAATCAGCGGAACACATACAAGAAGCACTATCGCCGCTGGGATACTCACAAACATAAGCACCACAAAAAGAGTGAGTGGTGCTAACATGGCATAGAAAAACTGTGGCAGATATGCCCCGAAATAAGTCTCGAGCTGGTCGCAGCCTTCAACTGCCACCTGCACAACCTCGGATGTCTGCACATTTTCACGATAAGACATGCCAAGCTTAAGAAGCTTTTCGTATATCTTCTCCCTGAGCGTCTTCTTCACCGTCTTAGATGATAAAAAGCTCATCTTCGATGATACAAGTGCACAGATAAAACGCACAACCGCAGCCACCGCAATCACAACAACCGTTGTAATCAGCCTGCCAGATGTGTAATTTCCTTCATACACATCTGCAAACAGCTTCGTTATTCCATACATCATTGTGATATTTGCGGCAAGCGAGCACCACTGCGCCACGACATTGCCTGCAATATACTTTTTACTTTCGCTCACAGTGCCTATGAGCCTTTTGTTAATCATCATATAATCTCAGCCTTTCAATAATTTTCATTATATCTCATATGGGAAATCTTTAGAGAGGAGACGGATTGCTTATGCTAACCATTAGTGACCTAATCGCAGTTCTTTCACTGTGTGCGACTTTTTATAGTCTTGGTTACGCTTGTGGTAAGCGTGATTCCAAGACACAAAAATAACCGCCCATCGTCCTGAGAAACATGATTATTGTCATGCCATACTCACGGTTTAACTTTCTTATAAGCTTAAGTATCTGTAACTGATACCTTATGTCAAGATAAGTTGTAGGCTCATCAAGGAACAGAATCTTAGTATCCTGCGCAAGCGCCATTGCAATCCACATCCTCTGTTTCTGTCCGCCTGACAGCTCCGCAACAGGCTTGTCCTTATGCTTGTAAGTATTGGTAATCTCAAGTGCGAACTTCACCTTCTCATCATCAAGCTTCGTATACCGCCATGAATAATGCTGTGATTCGTTTAAGCTTATTAAGCTTTATCTTTTTCATTTTAACTTTTTCCTCGTTTTCTTACTGTCGCTATACGCAACTATCTTTAATCAGCTTTCGCTAACCGATATCTTAAAAATTAGCCGGCATATTTGCCGACTAACTTCTATGTCAATTGCATTAGCAAATAGCTAATCTGTTTCTTCGTCAAGCCTTTTTTCTTGACGCACAGAATATAGCATATTTTATTTACACACACAAATATCCATTTGTAACGTTTTGTTACAAATGGTGTCATTTTTTCCTTCTCCTATTTTTTATTGATTATGTTTTCTCAATAACTTGTCCGTTATTGTTACAATACGCATGTTTTCTCTATTTTGCACATTTTTTTGTTCTGTTATCGAATTTTTATAGTGAATATTACCATAAGCTTTGACATTCATACTGTTTAAACACAACAGACAGCCTCCACTTTCTCTGTAGAAGCTGCCTGCTTATTAACTATTCTTGTATTAATTATATCTTCATCTTATTGTCTGAATTAAGTATCTGCTTTACTGCATCTATACTCAGGTCTACTACTCTTGCTATCTGCTGCAGAGTGAAGTTATCTCTGTACATATTGAATATTACCTGACGCTGCTTTTTTTCTTTGCCCTGAAGTTCGCCCTGTGATATGCCCTGCGATATTCCTCTAACCTCGCCTTTCCTCTCTGCTTCATCAAGCCATTCATCTAATGTTCCCATGCCTGAACACCTCCTTATTTCGTCATATAGCTGTTTATTGGCATCTACACTTGCTTCCAGCACTGATTTTATATCGTTTCTTTCTCCCTGTGACTTATATTCTCTGCTCTCGTTAAGGAATCGTTCTACATCCTCTCGCTTCGCACTATCTGTCAGAATTCGCAGGGCACTGTGCAGCTCTGGCGTAAGCTCCTGTGTAACTACTATCTGTGTTGGAAATAATACATTTCCTGTTACATAATAGATTCCTGGTCGAACCTGTTCTATTGTGTTTCCATCTGCTTTTAGCTGATTCATAAGCTTCTGTGGATGTCTTGCTCTGAATAATGACACTGTAAGCTCGTCTGCCGGAATTATATCAACATTTTCTCCGTATCCCTTATAAAGGCAAGCATAGCCTACCGTCTTGTAATAATCATCTATGTTCAGCTCGTCTTTAGGACTCTTGTACTCGATGATATTATATTTCCTCATGATGTGTCCTATCTCATTCTTTATGCCGCTTTTTAATGCCTCATCCTTTATAATTAGCAGATCAATTCTTATTGGCTCCTTGCTTATATAGTGTTCCGCCTCTAATGTCAGATATTCTGCATCTTCTCGCATCTCAACCTTGGCGGCCGAGCAGAACGCAGGATGCCACTTTATATTCTTTGGTGAATCCTTCAATTACCCTCCTATTCACCATCTTTCGTATATATACATTATAATACATGGCCTGTGATATTTACAATACATATTCGATGATGGTTATGTTTTAATCTAATGGGATTACAATGATACCAGCTATTACTGCCTGAATGTGTATCGGACATTCGCTGCAGATATGGCTAGCAGAGATGAATTGCTGCTTATAATGAATATACAGCAATTCTTATATCGTGTTGTATAGTATACTATATTTGTAGTATATCATATATTATATTTATTTTCAATGTTTTTATTATACTTTTATTTTTTCAATTGAAAGATAATATCTGGATATGTTTGTTATGCTTTAATAGCTGTTGAGTAATATACCAAAGCCCACTAATGTGCGCCATTCTCTTAATTGTGTAGGTTGTTTTTCTTACTCTATTGGCTGTGTTCATGCCTGCTTACCTACTATTCCATTGAATTAGTGCTTTTTCGTAGGTCTTTTTCTTGTCTTTCACCCAATTATGAGAGCTTGCTACTGGAAAAAGACCTACTAACTTCGCGCTTTATGCTTGATTAGTGGGTTTCTGTCCGCTCCTCATGTTTAATCTCATGGATTTTGACCCACTCAAATTATGAATTGCACAGCCTTAGTAGGTTTCCAGCGCAAGACAGCAGCAACAGCAGCCACAGCAACTACAACAGCAACAAAAACAGTCACAACAAAAAAGACCTCAACAAAAACGGCAGTCACGGCGACACACCATGTGCTGCCAATGACTGCCACATTTCTGATTTCTTTTACATTATTATGGTAAATATTGCTGTTGACTCTGGCATGTGTGCTGTTCCTACTGAACACTGCATCTTAAGACACACGCTTCCGTGCAGTATTTGTCCGATTCCTTCACCCATGCTGATTACATCCAATACATTTGCCGGAAAGCTGATGACCTCGTCCTTCTCCTCTGCCTTTACAAACACACTTCCTTTCATATACTCCAGACTGCGTATCTTCCCCTGCATCTCTTTTCCGGTCTTTGGTGATTCAGCCGACATACTGACTGCCTTTAACAGCACCTCTCCTTTTCCATCCTTTACCCTCAATGTGCACGGATGCTTAAATCCCCTGTTTGCCATAGACAGATTGTTGCCATCCTTTACTCCCTCGCGATAGAACAGAAATGGAAATGTGTAATCTCCATTTGACAGATAGCTGCAGAATTCATCACCTTTAAATGTTGTTGTCTTTCTGCGAAGAATATACTTGGCATGATATATCTGCTCGGAATTTCTTATCATCTGCATTGTTTCCTCTGAATTTAATGCCGCCCAGACATCAGCATCATGCTCCGCTGCATCCATATCAAGACCTTCGTACAGCATATGGTTAAGTGCTATACTCCGTCTTTCTTCGTAATACTCTGCCAGCTTCTTTCCCTCATCTGTAAGCTTAGGGCGTCTTGGATTACTCTTATCTATCAGCCCCTCTTTCTCTAATGAAGTAAGCTGCCTGCTTATCTTCTGCTTGCCTTCATTAAGCATCTTAGCAAGTCCTGTTACTGTGCACAATTCGTCTTTCTCATTAAGAAAGCTCACTAATACCCTGAGTCGTAATATATCAAATTCACTAGACATGTATGTCATCTCCTTCGACTGGCTGTTATAGTTAGCTTCTGCTAACTTTTAGATGATACATGTGTAGTTTGAATTTGTCAAATTGCATCTTTTGTTTTTCTTACTCTGTTGGCTGTATTCATACCTGCTTACCTACTATTCCATTGCATTAGTGCTTTTTCGTAGGTCTCCCGCTTATGCCAATACAAAGCACTTGCCAAAATGTCATAATACACTAAGCATCAGTGCAACCGACATCATAATTTCCCCAGCAGCATGCTGATATCAGTATCCATGCAGATGGATTTGCCAGCTATCTCGGCAGGTGCGTATGCCTCGCTCTGGTTTAAGCATATATAAGATGCCTGCGGATATGCATTTGTCATCTGCCAGAAAGGATATTTTATAATGCCTGGGGTGTTTCCTAACCTTGTGCTCCATTTCGAAAATGGAGCACGAAAGTTCATATTGCCCGGGGTGTTTTCTATCTTTGTGCACCAACTCTTAAATGGTGCACAAAGTTGGTATATACGCTGGCGTGTTGTATCCAACGCCAAGTTCCATAAACACTATTTTCAGGTTCTTGTGTCTCTGTATATACTCATCGTAACGCTGTGCCGCCTGATGCCAGCCTTTGTCTTCTACAAATGTGCCATCTGCCCTGAGATTCATGCTCATTGGTTCACCACATCTTGGGCAGTATGGAACGAGTTCTTCAGGAACTGCCTGCTTTAATTCTACGCCTTCCGGCTTGATTAATTCACCATTTATTATCTCATAGCCCTGACTTAACACCATCTTCCTGATGATTTCTTCGTTATCGTAAGTTTCCTTATGGCAAGGCTTGCTGCACTGGAACAGTCCATAGTCTCCCTGTGTATAGAATAATCTGTGCTTGTCAAATCCAGCTTTCTGGAAACAATGGTCAACATTTGTTGTCAGCACAAAGTAATCCTTGTCTTTGACTAAGTTATATATTTGATTGTGGACTGGTTTTGGTACATCTGTGTATCTATTAATATAAATGTACCGGCTCCAGTATGCCCAGTGTTCTTCCAATGTCTTATATGGATAGAAACCGCCTGAATACATATCCGTGAATCCATATTTACTTTTAAAATCAGCAAAATATGTGTTAAATCTGTCGCCACTGTATGTATATCCTGCTGATGTTGATAATCCGGCTCCTGCTCCTATCACTATAGCGTCTGCCTGCTCTATCTTTTCCTTTATCTCTGTTACTTTATCTCTCATCTTCTCACCACTGCCTTCACTGGACATTTTTCATAACAGTTACCGCAATGCAGACAATTATTCTGCCTGATTGTGTACGGCATGCCTTCCTCTATGCACCGCTGTGGGCAGTTTCTTTCACATGTTCCGCAGCCAATGCATGCATCTGTTATGATATATCCCTTTTCTCGTGTTTTAGCGTCTCCAAGCGTATATGTATCCCTGAATATTGGATTTACTCCGAGATTAAAATACTCAACTTCCGCCTTATCTATGCAGAATATTATCCCAATATCTCTGGTGTCACCCGGATATACATTTGCAAGATACGGCTGCTCCTCAAATATAATGTTCTTCCATTTTTCCTGCTCATCCGCGGCTACCGCATATGCCTTTCCCGACAAACGTATCATCTCTTTAAATCTTGTATAGCAGAGTATCTGGACTCTGCCGTCTTCAAGCAGCTCCCTGCAGAAATTCTTGCCTCTCGCAGTGTAGAAATACAGCGCGTTGTCTTCATAATGAATTGCACTTATGTTTCTTATCTGTGGTGCACCATCGCCGTCTACAGTTGCAAATGCAAGAACTCCCACAAGCTGCATTTTCTTTAAACATGTTACTAAATCCATCTGCCTGACCTCCCTGACCTGATAATGAATGCTGTCAATTACAGCATTTCCCCTGTGATTTCATTTCTTGTCTTCCAGCACTGCGGGTCGGCTCCGTAGAAATTGCCGCTTGTTCCATTAGCCACTGCTGGACATCCTCTGCACCATGCCTTGAGTTCACATTTGCTGCATTTTTCAAATTTATCATAGTCCCTGTACTTTTCCATATGACATATCCACACATCAGCCAGACGGTCTTCAAATATATTGGCGACCTTGCTGTTAGTCACTCTCCTGCACGCCATAATATCTCCATTTGATGATATTGTGATATGACAGTTTCCGCAGTTGCAGCCACCGTATATCATTCCTTTTTCAGCATTTGCAGGCAGACTGAACTGTCCTGTTTCGTATTCGTACAGAGTCCACAAATGGTCTTTTTTATTAAAATAAGTCCCGCATCCTGCCTTTTCATATGCCTTGTACTTAGCATCGCAGACTTCAAGCAGCTTCCTGTATTCTTCAGGTGTCATGCTTGTATCCACCTCGCCACCTGTAGGCACATACCTTGAAAATGCAAAGACTTTAACTTTCGCTTTAACTACCTCATCAATAATATCCGGTATCTCGTTCATATTAGTCTTTGATACCGTACTCATAATCACACTCTTGATTCCTGCCTTGTTAAGACATTCTATCTTTTCTAATGTGAGGTCAAAACTTCCAGGTTTTCTGAACCAGTCATGTGTTTCCCTCATTCCATCTAGAGACATCTGGTATTTTTCGCAGCCACACACTTTAAGCATCTGACATATGTCGTCATCAAGATGAAATGGATTTCCCATTATCGTGAATGGAATATCTTTTGATCTTAACAATACCATCAGTTTCCAGAAGTCGGGATGCAGGATAGGATCTCCACCAGTAATATAAAAATATGGTATTCTGTTATACACCTTGCAGAAATCCTCGCAGTTTGCTACAACTTTCTTCATCTGTTTCCAGGTCATGCTCTTTAACTCTTTACAACCCTCACCCGAAAAAATATAACAATGCTTACATCTCTGATCACATTCATCTGTGATATGCCACTGAAAAGAAAAATACTGACTCATCCTATCCATCTCCCTTCTTATCAATCTTACTTATCAGATGCTCCACATGCAGTTCCGCATGCTGCTGGTTTCTCAGCTGGCTTGTCTGATGCTCCACACGCTGTTCCGCATGCTGCTGGCTTTTCAGCCGGCTTGTCTGATGCTCCACATGCAGTTCCGCATGCTGCGCTCGTCTGTGCTGCTTCCTTCTTGTTCCATCCAAAAATGTTAGCTAATCCCATCTTTGTTACCTCCTGTATTGTATGTTTTCTGGCTATGGCTTTCATTGCCTTGTTCCTCAATTATAATAACAAGAGCTGATGAACCTAGAAAGTACGCACTTTTTTCTGCCTAAGTTACTTTTTTGTTACTTATGGTTATTAATCTGCATATCTGGAAATTGGGGACATTTATTGAAAAAATCGGACATTCATTTATGAATTGAAGAACATATCAGTCAACAATATATTTCTTTGAAAGATATGATACCTATAGATAGTCGTATATTTGAAATTCTTATAGGTAAAAAAACAAAATCTCTACAAT
>ERZ1026846.2051-NODE-2051-length-11414-cov-3.216304_pt1 | contig 11414 bp, 18 predicted proteins | sample MGYA00380153_ERZ1026846 | MGnify/ENA primary metagenome ERZ1026846 (study PRJEB33269, sample SAMEA4719789) | human gut metagenome | biome: human-associated habitat; feature: organic feature; material: feces | place: Cameroon | collected 2013-10 ... | reverse complement strand
CATTAGCTGTCGTCGGAGGGTTCAGCGGATCGCACACGCGGTCGGCTTCGATGAGGCCGATTCGCAAGTCGTAGGCGCAGCCCTTGCGCGGGATGATCGGCATCGTTACAAAGACGTCACCACTCATCAGCGCAGAGAGGAGCACCAAAGACTGAAGCTGAAAGAACGTCTGCCGGCGCTCGGCGTCGCAGTTCACGCTTTCAGACCACAGCCGCCATTCGCGTTCGGTGTTTTCTTCCCACTCTTTCGCCTGCTCCTCGGTAAGGCCTAGGAACTTCGCGTCGACCTGGGCGTTCAAAGCAAGCCCGGAGCCAACGACGTTCGTTCGAACGGTCTTGAGCGCGCCGGTTGCAAGAGGCGAACCCATATAGAGGTCGCGCGAGCGATTGCGAAGCGTCTCCAAGTTGTCAACGATGTCCGCGTCCGCGTCGCTCCCGCCGGATAGCCATCCGATCAAGGACTTCTTTGCGTATGAGCCACCGTGCCGCGAATAGCCCGAATTCAGAATTTCGAGCTTTTTGCGAGCTTCAAAGCGCTTCAACGCACGCTCAGGACTAATCGCCCTGATTGCTTTGTCAAGCAGATTCATTTGCAAGCCTCCTTACAGGTCGCGAGGAACGGCACGCATCACGCGCGCCCCCTTACGTCCGTTTTCGAGCTTGTCGATTTCGTTGCGCCAGAACTTGATGCGAGCCGCAATATCTGAAAGCGAAGCTCTCGTCAAGCTACGCGTTCCGATTTTGTAAGACTGGCCAGAGGCAACCGCGCGTTCGGCATCGAGCCACATCTTCAGATTCGCGCGGGCCTCGTCTATGGTGATCCAAGACATTTCGATGCCTCCTTTGTTTGTTATTACTTGCAGTCGTTGAACGTCACGCCGTCTTCACGAACCGCGTCCTCTCCCGTCAAGTCCTGCCAACGCTTGATGATGACGTCGCAGTAACGAGGATCGAGCTCCATCGCCCGAGCCTTACGACCGGTGTTCTCGCAAGCAATGACGGTCGTGCCAGAGCCGGCAAAGCTGTCGAGAACGACGTCGCCCTTCTTTGTGGAATTGCCGATCTGATACTCAAACAAATCAACCGGCTTCATCGTCGGGTGATCCCCGTTCCTCAACGGCTTATCGAAGTCGAGAACCGTCGTTTGTTTACGGTCCGAGTACCAGGCATGCCCCGCACCTTCCTTCCACCCGTACAAGCACGGCTCGTGCTTCCACTGGTAGTCCGATCGGCCAAGAACAAGAGAGTTTTTGTTCCACACAAGGCACTGGCGCACCTTCCAAGCGTTGTCGCGGCACGCGCCTCGGAAGTTGTATCCCTCGTTGTCCGCATGCCAGATGTAAAAAGATGCCCCGGGCTTCATAGCGAAGTCCGCAGTAGAAAAAGCGTCGAGCAAGAACTTTCTGAAGTCCTCGTCCGACATGTTGTCGTTCTCAATCGTCAGGGCGTCTTTCGTTTTGCCTTCGTATGCAACGTTGTAAGGCGGGTCGGTCAAATACAGATCGACGCTGCCTTCTTCGCACAAACGAACAAGCTCGTCGATGCGCGTTGAGTCTCCGCACAACAGCTGATGGTCTCCAAGGAGCCACAGTTCACCAGGCTTGACAACTGGGTCTTCAGGAGGTTCCGAGATTTCCTCAGCGTCTTGCCCGTGCTCTTCTTCGTCATCAATCGCTCCCGTTCCATCAAGAAGAAGGTCGAGCTCTTCGTCAGAAAAGCCCATGACATCAAGATTGAAATCAAGGTCCTGCAGTTCGCCGAGCTCGATGCGGAGAAGCTCCTCATCCCATCCGGCGTTCAACGCCAACTGATTGTCGGCAATGCGCAGCGCTTTCTTCTGCGCGTCGGTGAGCCCCTTCAGGCGGATCGCCGGCACTTCCTTCATGCAGATCGACTTCGCGGCCAATGTTCGACCGTGGCCTGCAATGAGCTCGTTGTTTTCATCGATGAGAACAGGGTTTGTAAAGCCGAATTCTTTGATCGATTCCGCGACTTGCTTGATTTGCTCGTCGCTATGCGTGCGGGCGTTTCGCTCGTACGCTTTCAGATCGTCAACGTTGATGTATTCGATCTGCGCTTTCTGTTGTGCCACTAGGCGTCAACTCCTTTCATTTCTCCCGCCGCTTTACCTTACGAACGGGCTCGCTTATAGCGCGTTCCCACGACCATCCCATGTACAGCCGGTGTTGGATCGTAACCTTCTTGATGCCAGTAATTTCGGCCCACTCGGAGATGCATTTCCCTTTATAGGTCGAATTATTTCTTCGATTCCTTTGTTGCACTTTCATGCTCACCCAGCGGCAATTATTCGGCTCGTAATTCCCGTTAACGTCGATGCGATCAATTGTCAGATCGTCTCTATACCCGTTCGAAACCGCCCAGTCTCTGAATGCCTCGAAGCTTTCGAGCCATTCGTCGCACATCGTAATTCCACGACCGCCGTATCTCGGATAGGCCTTTGCGTTCTTGTTGAGACAGCGATACTTGATCCCGTCGTATGCCTTGTACAGCCGAGTCTTTGCATCACCATGAGTTTCGTGCCGCTGACGCGCCAGTTCCCTTTGAAGGCAACCGCAACTTTTACTGTCGCCTCGACGCAAGCTGTAGCCGACAACAACACATTCGTTTCCGCAATCGCATTTACAACGCCATAGAATCGATCCGTGCTTGTCTTTTCCCGCCTCTTCGATGGCGGTCAAACGACCGAACCTCTGTCCTAAGAGATCGTATTTCATGTAAAAACTCCTAGAGATGCTTTATCCGTCAGAATTTTACATCAGAGAGTTACTCCCTTGCTGAGAGTCCCGCGTTGGCGACTTGATCGCGGCGCGGAAGCCTGAGGGCCTTTCGCGTAAAACTCCTGCAAAAAATCGAAATTTGGAGAGAGAAGCTCCAACGCAGCCGTCGCATAGACAGCGCAGTCAAGCGCCTCGTTTCGTTCGCGGATTTTCTTCCACGCCATCTTTACGACGCCTTTTTCGAAGTGTTTGTCAAGCACCTCTGCTGTGAGTTGCTTGAAAAAGTTTTCAGAGAAGCCTCGATCTTCCTGAGCCGCGTAATGGGCGAAGTTTGGACCTGGCTCCTGCACAGAAAGCCGATTCATGACGAGCGACTTACCGCTATCAACGCCAAGCGTGAAGAGCGTTGCCTTCATCGCGTTGCTCTTCGTCGGCGTGTTGATGAACGGAACACCGATGCCGCCGCGCCCCTTCACAGAGAAGACGCGCATCCGCTCGCGAGCCTTTGTGTATTGATAGACATTCGTTGTGTAGGTACCGTCACCAGAGTCGACGCAGGCACAAGCAACTGCAACGTTGACGCCGTTCGGCATCGAATGCTGACGCTGCAGGACCGCATCGAGCTGTTGCCAAGTTCGCGGATCGTCCGGGCGGCCGTAGAGCACGCGGTGCTCTATGCCCCAACACTCCCGACCGACGCCCCATCCGTAAACGGAGCATTCGAGACGATCGTGCTGAACGTCGATGCCGGCAGTCAGTAGCAAGACGCCTTCAGGAAGCACGCCATTTACCGGATAGCTTTCGCGCCGGTTGAACAGCTGCTCCCAGTTGTCGGCGTCAGGGTTGATTTCTTCCCACGCCTCGCCGAGCTTCAGGTTCACGAACTCCATGAGGCCGTGTTTGTCGCGGTTGTGATTCACGGAAACGAACTCCTCAACAAGGTCGTGAAGGTTCACCCACGGCGAGTAAAGCGCGTTGACGTGATAGCCCTTGATCTTGCTGCCTGGGTTCGTCGCAATCCAACGCCCGCTCTGTAGCAGCTTCGGATCGGGTTTGTAGGCACCTCTCGTTATGCAGCCGCATTCTGGACAATGCATGCTTGCTGTCATCGGCAGTGCATTCCCTTCGTCGTCTTTCTGCCAGGTCACATTTGCCCATTGCAGAATGTGTTCCTCACCGCAATGTGGGCACTTGACAAAGAAGCGACGTTGATCACTTCGTTCGTACCAGTCGTCAATCTTCGACGCGCCCTTGATGGTCGGCGTGCTGACGAGAATGATCTTTCTGTTTCCGAAGTTCTGAGTTCGCTGAATCGCGAGCTTCAGAGGGTCACCTTCCTTCGTCACGCCGTAACGGTCCACTTCGTCACAAAGCAGAACTCGGATCGGACGAGAGGCAAGGCCAGCCGGTGAGTTCGCACCGACCAGAGCCAAATACCCGCCCGGGAAATGCTTCATGCGAATAGTCGTGCTTGACTTTTTCGCAGAGCCGCGACCGTCCTTCCCTTCTTCGAGCTTGCCTTGCAAGCCCGGGGAGTTCTGGAACATCGGTTCGATTCGCTCCTTCGAGAACGCCTCGGCCATTTCAACGGTCGGCTGAAGCATCAGCTGAGGAGCAGGCTCCTGGTCGGCGTAGTAGCCCATGATGTTCAGGAGCATCTCCGACTTGCCGAGCTGTGAAGAGCAACACATGACGACTATTTCTGTCCGTCGATCCGTTGCCGAATCCATCGGCTCCTGCAAATACGGCGTTCGGCTTGTGCGCCACATACCCGCCTCAGGAGACGTACCGGAAGCGACGACGCGGAACTTGTCAGCCCACTGGCTCCCAGTCAAACGAGAGATCGGGCGACAGGCTTGCGCCCACGCCTTGGACCAAATGCCCATGTCATCACTCCTTTGCGAAGCGCGAGTCGTTGATCGTTTTCAGAAGGTCGCGGAAAATGTCCTCAAGGACTTCCTCAGCTTCGCGCTGCGTTCGGTTTTCAAGCAGCGCCGAGTAGCGAGTCGGGGCAGAGATCGCGAAGTTGCGGAGCATTGCTGCCGCCTCCTTCGCGTCCGCCTCAACATCGGCAACCGCTACGTACTCGCCCTTGAGCTTTTTGTATTCGAGGTCTTTGATCTTTGCGGTCGCGACCTCTTTTGCGAGCCGGGCCTTGTTGAACGCCTCGTTAACGTTCAGCGCAGACGATATTTGCTTGTCGTCTTCGTCATCGCCCGTGAACACGTCCGCAGTCTTTCTGGACGTGCGACGGCTCGCCTTTTTTCGTTCTTCAGACTTGACCAGAGCCTTGAAGGCTTTCAAGCCTTCTTCTAACGGAATTTTTCCGTCTACAAGAGGCAGCTCGCCAGTCTTGCACTTCCCGCTTACATATGCGGCACTACGTCCGACTTGGCGCGCAAACTCTCGCATGCTGACGCCATCGTTCGCCATGCCAACACCTCATTTTGTTTGGTAATTCCATCTTCACGCGTTCGCGCTTTCGCTTCAATACCGGCAAGCACCGGCAGGCGTAAACCGTTCACGGAAAGCGTAAAGTGAAATGTTCATGAACACCCTTTTGAAAATTGCATCTAGACCGTTTTCGGGGCTCGTCCGACCCGCAGACCTCAAAAAGCCCCGGGAGGACCCAAGCTCTCTCCGTCGCTCATTCGACGCCCCATCACTGAGCGGGCTGAGGCTGAGGTTGAGCCTGCACAGGCGTCTGGCTCTTGTCATCAGTCACAGCATCGTAGATAGCGTTGCCGGCCATCGATCCTGCGGTCGCACCGAAGAGAGAACTCCAGAAGCCACCGCCGGAAGAGGCAGGAGCAGATTGATTCACAGTCTGGTTGATGACGGTCGTGTTCTTCTTCACGACTGTCGTGCGCTTCGGTGCATAGCTCTTCGTAGGAGCAGGACGGGAGAAGGAACGACCGCCGCTGAACCCACGACCACCTCGTGCTTCCGCAGCTGTAGAAACGAAAAAGGCGACCGCAATGGCCGCCACAATAGCTTTCTTCATGCTGTACCTCAGAAGATGAAACAGAAGCCTTTGATTACCGACACAAGGGCCACCAACGAAAAAACAGCAAAAACAAGAGAAGCGACGATTGAGTCCACCTTCTCTTTATTTTCTGCTCTATCTTCCTCTGGCATCTTTTTCAAAACACGGCCCAAAGCCCAATAGATAGGTGCAACGGCAAGAAGCGCTGACACGAACCCAAACACCGGGGCTCCAGCAATCATGCCAACGCCCATCCAAAATTCAGTCATAAAGACCTCCAAATAGAAAAGCCCCCGAGGTTTCCCCCGAGGGCGCCATGCTCTCCCTGGTGTATCGTTGAAGCTCTGACCCTATCAACTCCACCAGGAGACCTCATGAATGAATTTGCTTATGTAGACGGCTTCGATGTCGTCAACCATGATGAAGACGGCATTACCGAAGTCCAGCGTCAACCAGGAGATGAGGTTCTCATTCTCCGGGCCGACGGCAGCCAATGGCTGATTGACTGTGTCACGCTTGAGGAATGGCTTGAGTACAAGCACAACCCCACAACAGAAGCCTTACGCCACCTGATCGGCAAGCACGGAAGGCCTCGCCGTGTCGGGTAACCGAACGTCATAAACCAGAGAGCCGCGTCCGCCTCCCATATTGAAGAATCGAATCCCTTCATATCGGGAACGATCTTCAATACCAATGCGTCGATTGCGACGTCGAATGGTTGCGATGAACTGGCGTGCCAGAAAGTCGATGATTTTCTCATCAAGATAGTTGAGCCAACGCTTCATATGGCACTCCTAAAACAGCCCAAGGGACGCCCTGGTCAAACAGGGCGCCCCTCAGACATCCCCTAGAGCAAACTGCCCTAAGGTAGCGAATGGAAACCGCGCGGGTTGCGCATCGTTGAGAGGCGTGCGCGGTGTTGTTTTCAAAACAAAAAAGCGGCATCACCGTGGAGGAGATACCGCTTTCCAGAATTGCTGATGTTTTTCCTAGGCATGGCAAAGCGAGCCTAAAAGACTCGCCCTCCAGCTCGGACACACCGGCATAATTTGATTAGTGAAGTCTATCACGGGACAGCACGTTGTGCAACATGCGCATTGCCAACATGAGATGCTGTTCGTACTTGCGTGGTCGGATGCCTACCACACGACAGGTTATCCAGAGCGGCCGGCTCGGATTCCCATAGGCCTCCTGCAACAACCGCTTCTCTTTTGAATCGAGCATCGCGCTCCATGCCGCCTCGATCTCCACAGCGTCATTGATGTCGATAATGCGAGGACGTTCCTTTGTGCCTTCCTCTGGCACGTAGCCGGCCTCTCGCATCACGCCGAGCATTGAACTCTTTCCACGAGGCTTTCCCTCACGCGCCCATGAAGACCAGTTCTCAAGACGCGCTTCAAGGATTCGTCGCTCCGCTTCATCCATGCGCATGCTCCTTTTCCCATTCGTCCCGGCATTCGGCACAACACCAACGTCGAACATTTCGAACTCCCTCGACCGTTGCAGGCACTCTCTCGATCACTTCCCCGCAGTTCAAGCACAAGCTCACCACGATCGGTCTCGGTCCCTCTGGCTTTCTCTCCTCAATCGCCGCGCGCATGATCCACTCATCGCTTCTGGCAGCTCGGTCTGCATCATCCATGCTTCACCTCGTCAATAAAAACTTTTACACCCGGCTCGGGTCCGTATGCCTTTCTGGTCCGGCTGTCGATCACCTGCGAGTCGTCCTCAAAAACGATCCCGTTCATGCCGTCAAGAATCGCCTTCTGTACGTTGTCAAGGTCCGGCTTTGAGACGTGATGCTCAACACCTTGCAGAGCCGCTATGCGGCGTTTCTTAGACCATGACGAGGGCACAGGGAAGATGGCGAGGATGTCTACCCGGACCGCGTTCGGCTTTTCGATCTTTCTCTTGCCGATCATTGCTTCCTTTGCCCTGGCCGTCACGAGCGCTTCATACTTGCGCGTCGTGTCTGGCGTGTACGTGTGGCCGCTGCGAGTAAAGCGCGGCCTCCCTTTCCCCTTTGGGAGTCCTTCAATTTTGAAATTCATTGCTGTCATTCCTTTTTGTTCATGTTTCGCAGAGCTGACGGGCGGCCCTCTCCTTGAGTTCCTCGACTTCGGTGTCGTCCACGGGCGCCTCAGCCACCCAGAAGCCGGAGTCGGTCTCGATCCCGACGAACATCTCGCCGTTTGGTCGAAAGAGTGGGCTGGAGAAACCTTCTCCAGTTCTTTGGCAGAGATAGACCGTCACGGGTTCCCCGGAGGCCGTCTCAAGTTGCCAGCTCACTTTGATTTCTTTGATGTGAATTCCTTTTGTTTTTGCCCATCGAAGTAGCCCTGCACGAAGGCTGCTCTCTTTTTGGGATTCATTCGAGCCGTGAGGCTCTGGTATTTCGCCATCGACTCACCACGCAATGCGGCAGATCGTCCGAGGCGATATTCGTCACTTTCTTTCATGACTCCTCCTTTGTTAAAAATCGATGTCGTTCTTCCGCATGCTCGGCCACGAGAACCGGATGAACTTGCATGTTTCTTTGAGCCGGTCGTACTCCTGCTCTCCTATCGCGCTCTTCAGCAGCGCCGGATCGGCGTTGGTGATCCAGATGGTCGGAAGTTGAGTGTCGTAGCGGGCGTACAAGACCTCTGAGAGGACTTCCTTTGTGATCGGCTTCGCGTCTTCCTTTGCGACCTCATCGACGACAAGCAGCGGACAGGTTTTGTAGGCTCGCTTGACGTCTGCGGTCGTCTTACCCGTCTCTCGGCAGCCCCAGGAATCGGCAACCCTCTGCCCCATCTCATGTGCCGTCGTGTAGATGCCGGCGCACTTGCTCAAGAGTTCCTGAAGCACCGCACACGCCAGATGGGTCTTGCCGGTCCCGCATTCGCCGATGAAAACCATCCCTATGCCGGACTGGCGAAGCGCGTCGAACTTTGTGATGTAGGACTCGGCGATCTTGAGCACCTTCGCTTTCTGGTCGTTCCCATCGGTTCTGAAGGATGCAAGCGTTCTGGATCGGTACTTGGTCGGGATGGCCGTTCGGTCCAGCGTCTGCTCATACGAGCGGCGCTTTTCAAGCTCTTCACGTTCCTTTCGTTCGCGCTCTTCGTCTTCCTGCCGCTTCTGCAACTGGATCGCTCGGCACTTCGGACATCCGCTCGCATTCTTGAGCTCTCCCTTCAGGTAGGTCAGGTGCGAGATATACCGCCCATGCTCTGGGCATACCCGCTCCTCTTCACCCTCGGCAAAGCCCAACAGGCCTACCAAGCCCTCTGCTTTTTTCATGTTCTTTCCCTCAATCCACAATGATCGTTACGCCGTCGTCAGCGAGTTTTTCGGTTCTGCCTTCACCTCGGCAGCAGGCCTGAAGTCGCTCTCGGTATTCAGCCGTCTGGGTGACGTTCTGAGGCTTGCGGTAGTTGCTACCATTCGCCCTCGTCAACCAGGAGGCTCTGAAGCCTGCCCAGGCATTGGCGCAGCAATGCTCGATGACCTGAAGCAGCGTCATGTGAGCCTTCTCCCCTTCGGATCGAAGAAGCTCAAGCGCACTTTCAGTCAAAGCCCGCTTTTTCAGGGCGCGAATTTCTCCGAATTGCTTCCAGAGGTCATCAGGAACTTCGTCCGGTTTTTCGACCTTGATCCACTTTTTCCAGGCTTCGCCTTTCTTGGCTCTGGTTTTTGGCGGCGCGTCTTCTCTACTGGTTATTGATTGGTTATTGATAGGTTCATTGATAGGTTCGTGTCCCGTTTTCGGTACTACTGTCGTCCCGTTTTCGGGACAACTGGCGTACCGTTTTCGGGACAACTGGCGTACCGTTTTTGGGTCGTCCCGTTTTTGGGTTGTCCCGTTTTCGGTACTTCCGTTTTTGGGCCAATCCTCTATGTGCAGAAGGTACTCATTTGAGTTGTGTACCTCTCGCTTGCGCACGGACAAAACGCCACGTTCCGCAAGCCTCGAAATCACAGCAAAGACCGTCTTTCGATTCATCTGCGTCATGTTGCAAATGGTCTCGACGGACGGGTAGCAGTTCTTGCCTTCGTCATCGGCCCGGTCGGCAAGAGCGAGGAGCACAAGACGTTCGGTTGACTTCTCAACCGGAACCATCCATGCCAGTGCGGAAACCTTGAAGCTCATGGCGTCCCCTTAGCGAATAAGCGACCAGTCAATATCTGGGCGCAGGTCTTCGCGCGTCACTTTTCGACAAGAAACCATCTCGATCTTCTCAGCGACTTCCGGGCTGAAGTTCTTCGACGGGACATACATGCAGTTGTGAAGCCAGCGGACAGAAATGCCTGCTTTTTGGCACAAGGCCTTCTTCTCGATAGGCTTTAGCGATTTGAAATATTCGAGCGCTCGAGGCGTCATCTCAGACCTCTCGGTGTTGTTTTGGTGTTAAACCATAATACAACATTTTCGCCGCTTTTGTTGGTTGCCGAACATGTTGCCGCGCATACACCTTTCACACTACTATTGCGGAAGGGAGGTACTTCTTATGAGTACGAATGAAAAAGACGCCCTGAAGCGGATACGCATTGCAAACCTGAGTCGTCTGGCAGAGCTGAATGGCTCGCGGTCTCGATTGGCCGAGATACTGGGCAAAGCTCCGCAGCAGATCAATGACATGATCAGAGGAACGAAGTCTTTTGGAGCACGAATCGCTAGAGAGATTGAAGATAAGCTTGGCCTTCCTCCAGGAACACTTGACACGGAAAACGCAGAACTCGGCAACCCCCAAGTAAGCACGATACGTTTCAAGCGCATACCAATCCTTTCATATGTGCAGGCGGGAATGCTTACAGACAACGGACAAGAACAATACGATGAATGGGCGATCGTCCCAGAAACATTGCCGGAGAAAACTTTTGCTCTTCGCGTAAGAGGCGACTCCATGTCGCCAAATTTCCAAGAAGGACAACTGCTCTTCGTCGACCCCAATAGGCTGCCAAAACCTGGAGACTTCGTCATCGCACGTTCTACGTCTGGCATTCTCACAGAGACGACTTTCAAGAAATACGTCGTCACCGGATACGACGATCAAGGTCGAGAACTCTTTGATCTGAAGCCGCTGAACCCAGACTATCCAATCCTTCACTCCATGCAACACGGTTTAGAGGTCGTCGGCGTCGTTTGCGGATCATTCAACACCTACTAAACCAAACCCCATAACACAACCAAATCAAGCCCGCCACTCAAGGCGGGCTTTTTTTTGTCTTAATTTCAGTGCCATTGATGCGCGTCAATAACTCCCCAATTTATACACCTCATCAACACCCTACGACAACCATATTGGTTTTATTTTGGTGTAACATCGGTGGTGTTGATTGGTTTCAACAGCACATAGCAAGAAGAAACCATTCAACACCAACCTACCGGCAACAACCGGGAGGGCCGACATGAAAACGCGGACGCGAGGTGGCAGACGTTGAGGGACGTGGAGCGGCGGACGTAGCTGATGCAGCCGAGAGAGGCAGAGGTCACGAAGACCCGAGCGGTTGCCTGCGGAAAACGCGGGACCGTGCACAGCAGAAAGTCGATTCAAGCGTTCTTGCGCATGTGTTCAATGCGTAGGGGACTGGCGCGAGAGCGCTTGGATGGACTTTCATAAAGATCACAGCCGTCTCGCGGGCACCCGCAAAGAGCGACACGCGGGACGGCTTACCGGAAGAACACCATGAAGATTCTTAATGTCT
>ERZ1026846.2050-NODE-2050-length-11416-cov-10.632075_pt1 | contig 11416 bp, 4 predicted proteins | sample MGYA00380153_ERZ1026846 | MGnify/ENA primary metagenome ERZ1026846 (study PRJEB33269, sample SAMEA4719789) | human gut metagenome | biome: human-associated habitat; feature: organic feature; material: feces | place: Cameroon | collected 2013-10 ... | reverse complement strand
CTTATTCGTGAGTGCATTTTTAAGTTTAGTTCATTTTTCTGATTAATCAAATTTATTCTCAAAGATTAATGGACGATTAATCATCAAAGTTTTCTGATGATTTTCACTGTCTAGGAGCCAATTTCACTTTGAACTTAGACAGGCAATTTTGCTCTCTTTCTATAATTCAAACAAAAGAAGGTAGAACGTTAAGCTCTACCCTCTACCATCAAACAATTTTCGTTTGGCTCTTTCTTTGACTTATGCTCTTATCGATTTTACTTTCTAAGATTCAATGTCATCACCTAGCATTACAGACAAACCACTTTCTCTGTGAACCTGTTTTACAACGCATTCTTTGAACAGCTCTTTATCAGTAATGATTGATACCTTACCACCTACTGTTACTATTTCATTTCCGACTGAAATGTCTTTTGACTTAGCTCTGGTAAGACCTGTGTAGATCAGCTCTTTAGTTAATACAGGATTATAGGTTGCACATAAAACCATGCATACGTATGAGTACTCACTACCCTGTGATTTGTGAATAGTCATAGCAAAGCCTGATTCATAGTCACCTAATCTTTCTGGACTTATCACACGTATAGAGCCATACAGCTTATCTTGTTTTAAAGAACCATCCTTTGGAGGGAAGAATACTTTTAAACGATTTTCAGCTTTGTCATCTTCGGTAGAAAATGCCACAAAGCCAACATCACCGTTATCTACATTCAAGAAAGAGTCATTCTTGGTAATCAGAATTACCTTTCCAGGATAGAAATCCTCAGGATCATATCTGAAATTTAATTTTGACTTTTTCAAAAATGTTTGGACATCAGAATTTACCTTTTTGTTGATCTCTACGGTTCCCAGCGGACCATTTCTATTAGCACAGAGAATTCTGTAGTGATTTAAACGATCAAATGCTATTTTTGCTACATCCTCATTTTTGACAATGAAGTTCAATTCGCTCAAGTATGAGAGAAACTCATCTTTAGCGCTTAAAAACTTTTGACTCTCTATTGAGATCCTTGAAGACATTGATCGAAGACCAACTCTTGATTTGTCATTGATAAAGATAGAACATACCTCAGCATCTTTATCAAATAGCTCTTTATCACTCTTATTCTCTGTAATTAAGTTCTCGTCTTTGTACCAACTATCAACTTCATTTTTGTTGTCTTCAGTGATCTGATTTACTCTTGTTGCAAGCAAACCTAACTTTGAGGTGGACTTGAAACGATGGGACTCTACTAACATTGATACATTTTCTGAAATGTTGTAACCCAGACCATTTTTCTGCAATAGAGAATCTTCTGAATAAGAAGTGATCTCTGATAATAGCTTTAATTTTGCTTTTGAAATTGGATTTTTCTGATTTAGCACAGAACAGAGATCTGAAAAGACAGTACCAGGTTCAACTGAGAACAGCTGATCTTTATCTCCTAAGAGGATGACTTTGGTATTAGGACCAATTGCTTTTATCAATTTTGCAAACAGGCTTAAAGAGATCATAGAAACTTCATCTACAACCAAAATATCACAAGGTAGTGGGTTACTCTCGTTGTATACAGGTTTCTCTTTATGAGGAATAACCTTGATGCACTTATGAACAGTAGTTGCAGTTTTGGGGATCATGTCTAGAAGTTTTTGTGGATCTTGAACATGATTATCATCGCAGAGCAACTTAAAGGTCTTTAAAAAGTCACTTCCTGTTTGTAACTGCCCTTCAATAGACTCGACCATTCTAGTTGCAGCCTTTCCTGTAGGAGCACACAACAAGATCTGCTTATGCTCATCAGGATCTTTTGCAAGCAACAACATCAGAAGTTTTAACACAGTGGTAGTCTTACCAGTACCAGGACCACCACAAATTACAGAAAAGTCTGATAGATAAGAGGAGGCAGCTGCAACTTTCTGCCAATTTACTTTTGTATTACTACTTTCTGTTTTTGTTGAAGATTTATCATCAAAAAGAATATTCAGAGCATTTTTTAAATATTCTATTTCACTTTGACAATATTCAGATTTATTGTGACTCTTTTCTTTTACAAATGTTGAAGCGCAATACTCGTAAACATAGAAACTTCTAAAGTAAATTCGCTCTTGATCTGTGTTTGGTGCATAAATAAACAAAGGAGCTTTGTCATCCAATTTATCACTTACAATCGAATTTTTAACCTTTAACAGACATTCTTTACTTGAGGCCACAATGCGTTGTACAAAATCTTGAATTTTCTGCTCAAGATCTTTTACAAGTTCTGCTGAAAATTCATCATTTTCATATAAATTTGAGCAAATTTTGTCAAAAATTAGATTTTTTAAGCAATTTTCATCAATTTTTACACAAATATCACCATCTTCTAATTTTAAAGACAGTGCCATCAACCAGAAAATGTGATCTTTAGTAAAAAGCTCTTTATAGGTCTTTAAATACTGCTCTGATAAAGCAATAACAATTGGCTTTACAAAAGGGAAAGTCCTACACTCTTTGATAAAAGCCTCAACATCAATAGAAGCATCTTCATAAGAAGAGATAAAACTATCAAGATAATCTTCAGTTATGATCTTTTTCATGCCAACCTCTACTCTTGTCTGTTGTCGCCTTCAATGCCATCAAACAGATTACTTAGACGTTTGATGAGTTCTTCAGATGGTCTTACATAGAACTGACCTGTACTTACCGTATCATTACTATTCATACCTCTTAAATACAGATACATCACGCCTCCGAAGTCTTTTTCATATGAAAAATCATGAAGAGTGCACTTTAAAAATCTGAACAAAGCAAGAGAGTAGAATAAGATCTGTACATCATAACGTGCTTCAAAAATCGACTTTAAAATACTATCTTGAGTATAATCACAAAAACTATCCCCTAAGTAATTTGACTTGTAGTCAATCATGAAGAACTTATCACCTTGTTTAGTTGTAAACTTTGCAACTAAATCCAAGCTTCCTTTCATAAAGCCTTTAAAGTTACTTTTCTTAAGATCAGGCAAATCAGGTATATGACTTAAGTTGTTATCTTTTACAACCTTTGCATAAAATTCATGACAAAGTTTATTTAAGACTTTTACTTTAAAGTCTTTACAAGGCAGGTAATAGTCAAGCTCCCTTGCGCAATTGTCAGGAGTTAAGTCAGACAATTTTAAATGACTGTTGTTGCTACTCTCAGGTAATAAATTTGCATTCAGTATGTTATTTAACCAAGAGGCCAAAGCACAAATCTTTTCATTACCTTGATTTGAGATTAAATGGTAATAATCGTATTTAAGCTGTGAGTTAACAAATTGATATATAGAATCCTGATCTTCTTTGTTCACATCATTTCTTGATAAAACTATTTCTAAAAGCTTATGTAAGAAGGAACCTGCTGCACTTCCTCTTGAGAAGGTAAAGTTAATAAGATTGCGCTCTTCATTAGAGATATCTTCCTCAAGATCATTTGCATCAGGTTCAATTTCTTTTTCATCAATGTCTGATGCAAACATGTCATTATGAGCACCACTAGTAATTGCTGAATATGAAGTTACAGTAAAGCTGTTATCAACAGATCCCTTATCAAGAGATGAAGGCTCATCAATTTTCTCACTACATTGAGATTCAACTTTAACTTTAGCTGCAATTAACTTTTCATTATCAGGATCACTTTCGTTGTCGAATTTATTTAAATTTGTAAACAATTCTTCAGAATCTAGGGCCTTTAGAAGTTCCCCTTCTTTTGGAATTGTTATTGATCTTAATGCACTCACTGCATTAGTTTTTTTCTCATCATTATAAATAGGAAGAAATACAAAATTTGCTAATTGAGCTCTAGTTAAATCAACATAAAGCAATCTTACTTTTTCCTGCAAAGAGGCTACTTTTTCAAGTTCACTAATAGCTGTACCATTGACTAGTTCACTTGGATTTAATGACAAACTTACATGCCTGTCATGTGGGTCATAGTAAATACCATCTTTGTCATAATTAGTCGTTCCAAATAAGAAAGGAGAGAAAACAATTGGATATTGCAAACCTTTTGATTTGTGAATGGTATAAATTTTTACTAATGACTGTTCTGACTCTAGGTGCTTTTTAGTTACATCATCAGATAAATCACTGTTACCATTTAGAACAAGATCTTTAAACCAAAGTAACTGAGCATTAGAACCTATGACTTTTGAATTTATAGATTGAATAATCTCTGCAATTTGAAAATAATTTGATAGTGCTCGCTCACCATTTTCTGCATTTAGCATTGTTTTTAACAAATCATGTTTGTTCAAATAATATAAAAATGCAGTAATGAAACCATAACTTTCCCATTTATTTCCACACTCTCTTAAAAGGGAAATTTCATCATCAAACTCAAAAGAATCTGTCTTTTGAATAAATTCTTCTCTTGTAAGACTCAATAAAGATGAACCTAATAGTCTATAAACTTTAGAGGCATTAGTGCTATTACAAATAGCTTCCATTAAATAGATTATATTCTCGGCTTCTACTGATGCTTTTTTGGTATCATCGGAGCTATTACTGTAGCTTTTACTTTGTGATGAAGAGCTTAATACAGACTCGTCATCTGAGAAATAAACAGACTGTATAGATAGCTCTTTTAAGGCATCTTGAATAGCTTTATTTTCATTTTTATTGCTTACCAAGATAGCAATATCACTTGGTTTGACAGCTCTTACATTACCTTTAGAATTTATTTTTCCATATAGAAGGCATCGCTTTACTTCCAAAGCTACACTTTTGGATATTGCCTGCATTAGCACTTCAGCTTTAGTTTTATCATTAAATTCTATTTTTCTTACAAAGTTGCAGACTGATGTGTTGTTTTCGGAAGTATCAGACAGATTTTCGTCAGATGCTACTAGGTTATCTTCTATAGGGATATCAAAATAAAAACTTGATTTTTCAGAATTAGGAGAAGCTATTACTGGCTCAAATTTAATGTTGCTAGGAGTTTTTTTAGAATAAGAATCATTGTAATCAAAAGGTTTAGCAACATAATTACTGTCACATCCTTCTTTCACTTGTGCAAAAATCCCATTTACTGCTTTTACAACATTAGCATTTGAGCGGTAGTTGGTTTCAAGGGTATAGACACAACCACCAATCTCTTCAATTTGAGATTTAGCCTCATTGTAAGAGTTGATATCAGAGCCTCTGAACTTATAGATAGACTGTTTAGGATCACCGATTAAATAACAATGAGCATTGCTATTAACCGCATCTTGATTAAGGTAGAGTTTACTAAAGACAGTAAATTGAACAGGATCGGTATCTTGGAACTCATCGATCATGGCAATTGGATAGCGTTTTCTTAATAATGATGCTAAGACATCTCCTCTATTTTTTTCTTTAGTTAAAGCGACAGCTAATTGCCTTAAGACTTCATTATTAGAAATTAGATTATCCCTTTCACATAGAGCATCTGATTTCTTAATCATCATGATTGAGACTAAATACTCTAGTTCTTTTTTTATTAAATCTATATTTGTTTGTATGTCATGAGCTAAAATAATTACAGATCTAGAAGCTTTTTCAAATTCATATATCTCATCTAACCTAGCAAAAGCATAACCTTTTTTTCCGCTTACAAAATTACTATCTTCTTTATAAAATTCTTTGAAATCGTAATCTTTTACATTTTTACTAATTTCTTCTCCAAAATTAAAGGAGTTAAATTTACCTGAAGCTATATTAGCTAAGAGGCTCTTTAATATGCTCTTTACCTCTCTCTTGATGGGATTTTTTTTAGGTTCGCCTTTAGCTAATTCATAAAGAGAACCAGGGCCACCATTAGCAGCAAAGACTTCATCCTTATATTTTTCTACTATCTGTATGTCCTGAGCATGCTCTTCATTTATTGAAGCAATATCTTTTTCTACAGCATCTAATAAATATTTAAGTCTAGCAATTGGCGTTTTTTGCAGTTTTTCTGAAGATTGATAATAAGACTTTAAAGAAAAACCAAAATATCCCTTTGCATCGTTGATAAGTCTTACTCGGTCTAGATTGGCTACTGTCTTTTTAAAGCTCAGAGGAGAATCTTTACCTAATAGCTCTAAAAGAAGATCTTTGTTAAAGTCTGAGTCCTTATAAAATAAATCTCTCCATACTGAAAAAGCTGCTTCCCTTTTCTCTTCTTCAAAATCGTTTGTAAGCTCTACATTAAAAGCTCTGCCAGCTTCAAAAGAGTAAATTTGATTTAATGCCTTATTACAGAATGAGTGAATGGTACTGATTGAGGCTTTATCAATTGAGCGCTCTGCCCTTATTAATAATCTTGAATAAAGGATAGCTTGTTTTTGCTGGATGTTGATATCAACTGCATTATTATTTTCAAGACTATCTTTAACTTTTAGCTTGTCTTTTAAATAAAGCTCAACAATATCTTTTAGAGGATCATTTTCATCTAAACTATCTACAGTCTTTTGACCTTTACCTATAGCTTCAAATAAAACTCTACAAGTATGAATTTTTTCTAAAATTCTTGCTCTTAAATCAGAAGCAGCTGCATTAGTAAAAGTAACTACTAGGATATCTTCTATATCTAAAGGAGTAGCATTTTCTCCTTTTCCTTTTTTTAAGCCTTCCAATAAAAGACGTACCACTAGATTACTAATGGTAAAAGTCTTACCAGTTCCTGCTGAAGCCTCAATCATTGATGAACTATTCAAATCAAAGGTCTTAATCTCAAGAGGATCAGGTTTATTTAAATTTTTATTTTCCAAATTTTCACTTGCCATCATTTGTTCTTTCCCTGATTTTTTAGTTCTTTGGATTGTTTCGTTTAGAAGTTACTTTAAAAATCATAGTTGAAAATAACTCTAACATTTGGTTCGCTTCTTCTATTTGGGATGCACTTAGATACTGTGGTTCTAAAAAACTTTTGTCGCAACCAAACAGATATTTAGCTTCAGCATAGCTGTCATAAGAATCGTTAAAGTAATCATTAAAAGTTTTATCTGTTACTGCTGTAACAAGATAATCATCTAATGTAGGTTCATCCCAATCTGGAGTAGTATCATCTCTCTTATTAGTATTGGTTCTTTTTGATTTTTCAGAAGCAAAATCTTTGAAAACACTTTTACACAAAGGTATAGGAATTAGATTTGCTGTTAAATAAAATTCAATAAATCTTTTAAGGATATCATCTGGTGTAATACCACGATCTTTTAAAAGCTCATTGAATTTAGATCCATCAACATCATATGATTCGAATTTTTTATTAACAACTCTTATCTTTTGAGCTTGCTGAGGAATTGATGAGGATTGAATGTATTTATAAGCGAGTAGTCTTAAAAAAGCCTCTACCATCATACCTGAATTTTCACTATCAGGATTTGACATAAAATCCATTAAAATATCTGAACGCCTTGGTAGTTCACCAGCAAAAGTCACAGTATAACCGTTTACCTTTAGAGTCTTACTAAATTGTTGCTCTGAGTAAATGTCAGTTTGAGGCATACCAATAAGACTATCAGAGAATTTATTTAGAGAATCTTTTATTTCATTTACTGTCTTGTCATTGAAAATGTCATAAGGTAATTCACCTTTTTGAGTATGCTTTTCTAAAATCTCATCAATCGATTTATCTGAAGAAATCATTTCTGATTCTATAATTTCTCTTAAGATGTCAGATTTATCAAGGTTATCAAGTGAGAAAGGCTCTTCATCATTGAGCTTAATCTGATTTTTCAAATCCAACTTAATATTCAATCTTGATTTTAAGAAAGACTTACATGGATTTAAAAGCGCATTCTTTAAGTCACTTATTGAAACAGTAATGTTAGGTTGCAAAGTTATATTCCAAGGATTTTTATCTTGTGAGTTCCCTAAACAACCTATAGGGATCTTTTTATCTTTTTCTGTTGGTAAACCATTTTCACTAATATCCATCTTCCAAAAAGCAGTTTTGTTAAAAGAAGGGTACAGCTTTAAACTGTCAGAACTTTCTTTTTGATAATTGATCAAATCATAAGAATTTAAACGTTCCTGTCTGAAAAGACGCTTCAATACGTTCTTGCGATTTTCTTCACTGTTATTTGGATCTGAATTTGGAACTGTAAAATTATCACCTAAATAATCTTCAAGCTCAGTAATTACTGTAGATGGATTTTTTTGTGTCTTATCAATTGGAGATTCACCTAAATAAGACAGGTATAAGCTCTTTTCTGCTGACAGAATTGCTTCTAAGAAGATATATCTGTCATCAATTGATAATGATCTGTCATTGATCCTAGATAAGGACTTAACTCCCATTAAGTTAAAGCTTGGGGTTGTGTCTTTTCTAGGGAAGGCATCGTCATTTAAACCTAAGATGTAGATATGTTTAAAAGGAACAGCTCTCATTGGCATCAATGAGCAGAAGATTAAACCACCACGTAAGTATCTTGATGAGTCTCTGTCGTTACCAAAGGCGTGGATTAGTTTTGCTCTAAAGACAGGTAGCTTAATCTTGATATTAGAGCGAACACCTTCATCAAAAAGACTGTCGTTCTCACTGTTTTCTTGAGAACTTTCGCTACCCTTTAAGTTATTAACTGCCTCGTTCATCTCAGAGAGGATCTGACTGATTGCTTCAACCTCTTCTTTAGAATCATCGTCTAATACGAAGAAATTGTCTAACAGCAACACCTGAAGTTTTTGTGTCCACTCTAAAGTGGTGATATTCAGATTTGGAGAGAACTCATCTCTAATCTGTTTTATCTTATCCACAAATTCACAGAACTTGTTAAGTAGTTCAAAATCACCAGTGTCGATATCATCATATCCGTCAGTATCAGATCCTGAACCTAGCATAAAGCCTTTTAACAGACGGTTAAGTCCAGCCTCTAAAGTCCATGGCAAAGGTTCTTTATTCTCATCTGCAAAATTTAAATTCTCTTTAACCTCTTGCTCATCTAATCCCCAATGAACTTTTGCTCCTGCTAGCCAATTTTCAATCACAGATAAATCATCAACTGTAATTCCAAACTTGTTAGCGATTGCATCTACGGATAAAAGATCTGAAATCAAATTCGCAGTTATTCCTTTATTACCAATAGAGAGTAACTGCACCACAGCATCAGCAATCTTGCTTGATGAGCGTACGGTCTTATCGCAAATAGAATAAGGAATGAAATCAGGATCGTCTCGATTAACAGAACCAAAGACAGCTTCAATTAAAGGAGCATAACTCTCAATATCAGGCATCATGACTAGCATGTCTCGAGAAGCTGTTGCTTTACCAGAATCGTCTTTTTCCTTTTTAATCGTAGATAAGATCTCATCACGTAAGATCTCAATCTCACGCATTGGTGTATGACATGATCTAATTTGGAATGATCTGTCATTGTCTTTAATTAAATGAACACCTTTGCCATCTAGAGTTAACAAACGCTGTTTTAAGGTATCCAGTACAGATAAATCTGAAAGATCATCATTAATCTTTTCATCTTTCCCATTTTTCCTGTCGACAAAGGCTTGAGTGACATCAACAGCATCTTCTTGTGACAAAAGCGTATTTAAGGTATCCCTTCCTTGTTTTCCTAGTGAGATTAAAAGAGGATTTCCATCTACAAGTTCGTCATTCTCATAGTTTTTATAAAAGTTTTCGTAATAAGCATCTTCTTTTGCAGAAGAAAGATCAAAGCCGTGAACACCTTTAATATCTAGCTCATATTTGTCTTTTAAAGCATTTGATCTTAAATACTTTACAATCTGCTCTTTTTCCCATTTCCAGTTTACTTTCTCAGAACGCATGTCACCCCAATATTCTTGACATGGATTTAAGTTCATAAAGAAAACTGGAATTATCTCTCCAAGAGCAGAGAATAACTGTATTACCTGAGTAGGAAGAGCAGTAACACCAAAGATAAAGACTCGCTTTGGCATTTTTGAGTAATCTATAGTTGCAGGATCGCTTTGCATTGCTTCTAACTTTTGAATTAGATTACTTACAACTGTAGCTCTATCCCATAGATTTGCTTCATTGTTAGTTTTTTCTAGATTGCCTTTAAGTTTTGTCCATAGTTTAATCTGCCAGATATTACCTACGATAGAACGAACAGCATTATCTTTTCTTGAAGTGGATTTTGCACCACTCTCCTTATATTTACTAGAAGTTGCTTTTGCAATCCAATCTGCCAATACAGAACCAGGTGCAACCTTATATTTTCCATCTTCAACAGATACTGCATCAAAAACGGAATCATCAAACTTATTCCAAGCTAGAATCCAATCTGGGCGATACATCTGATATTGATCAAAGGTATCAGCAATTGCACCACACAGTTGGTATGCCTTTTCAGTCTTCTCAATAGATGTATCAAGATTCAGGTAATCTTTCATGGGTTCGTAAATAGGATCATTGCTTTTTGAGATTTCATCCATCAAAGAAAAGATTGACCATGTCATATGCTCATGAGAGAAACGGTTGGATGAATCTGCATTATTTAAGTTTTTATGCAATGACCAGATAAAAGCCCATACTTGTTCAAAATCAATACCAGAGCAAACCCCATTTTGTTTTGCAATTTCCTGCTGAAGGTAGGTTTGCATACCCTTGTTCATCACAATTACTTTTTCAAAAGCAAATGGATTACCATTATTAGGAGGAGTAAGTTTTTGAATAACTTGAGAACAGATTAAAGCTAATGTACTTAAGTCATTTGAGTTAATTACATTCATTAACATTTTAAGGCTCCTCTTAATTGTCATGAGAAAAGCTTAACCTAGAGCAAGATCATTTGATGCTAATTAGGTCTAAAAATAAGAATTTATTGGATTGTTTAACGATTTGCTTTTACTATTTAAGTATATTGGTATATTAACACAAATATCACGATCAGTATTATAAATATACGTACTAATTATAAAATAAGAAAAGCTAAGTTATGTATTAGAATATGAATACTTTCGGTTTACGAGAAGTTATAGATAGAAGATAGTTAGATTCACAGGAAGAATGGAAAATGATGAGTTTTAATCGGGCATAAAAAAGCCCACCGAAGTGGGCCTTTTTTAATCATTGCAAGAAATTATTTCTTGTAACGACGAGCTAGGTTGTCTAAACGCTCGTTAGCACGTGCAGCGTCTGACTTAACGAATGCAACGTCGTTTGCTAACTTTGACTGCTGAGCCTTTAAAGCGTCAACGTCAGCTGCGATAGCGTCTAACTTTGACTCTAAAGCAGAAGTGTTTGCACAACCAACTAATACTGATGAACCTAAAGCAACAACAGCTAAAGTAGCCTGGAACTTATTCATTTTTATCTCCAAAACTGTTTAAACAGATAATAGGAACAAACAAACATAACCTTTGTTCCTTTGAACAATGTTAATTATAGTATCAAAATTTGCGAATGGCACATTTATTTCAAAAATTTTACAAATTTTTTTTAAAAATTTTTCTCATGAACATTAAACAATGCTCAAAATTATAGCCAACACATTGAAAT
>ERZ1026846.2049-NODE-2049-length-11418-cov-5.866497_pt1 | contig 11418 bp, 6 predicted proteins | sample MGYA00380153_ERZ1026846 | MGnify/ENA primary metagenome ERZ1026846 (study PRJEB33269, sample SAMEA4719789) | human gut metagenome | biome: human-associated habitat; feature: organic feature; material: feces | place: Cameroon | collected 2013-10 ... | reverse complement strand
GTACCGTACCTGCTTCAATCTTGTTACGGTAATCGTTGCGGAACCAGGTGACGCCGGCCAGCCAACCGTCACGTTTGAACTCCAGACCAATCTCTTTGTTGATACTGGTTTCGGCCTTCAGGTCATCGTTGCCCATCATGTAGCAACCAATGCCCGTCGCAGATCCGGTGGCATAGCAGCCCTGGCCTTTGCTGTACAGAATATAGTTCGGGTTAGTCTGGTACAGGCTAGGTGCTTTATAGGCCCGTGCGATACCCATTTTCAGCGTAAAGTCGTCGCCCAGACCTTGGGACAGGTTCAGGGACGGGCTCCAGTTGTCGCCAACGATGCTGTGGTGGTCGAAGCGCGGACCCGGCGTCAACATGGTGCTGTCGGTCAGCTCCATGTTATTTTCAGCAAACAGGGAGAAAATTTCAGCTTGCGAATACGGGCTACGATCGGTGCTGCTGGCACCAGGTATGTTCCCGCCCATAAAGGTCTGGGTATTGGAACTCATGTCTTTCATACGCTGCTGGTTCCATTCGGTACCGAGCGTCAGGTTCTGGTTAACTAACAGGTCGAATGGAATGCTAATTTCGCTGTGCAGGGTGACATCCGCCAGGTCAGTGTCGGTAAATTGATTACTGTTAAATAACCCTTCAAGGCCACCTGCCAGACCTTCACCCAAACGGGAGTTACGGGTGTGTTCGTATTGCGCCCAGTTGCTGGTGGTAATGCCGTTGTCCCAGCCGCCGTTCCACGTCAGCGCATAGTTCTGGCGGTACATACGGTTGGTTTCTTTACCGTAGTATTTTTTTACCAGCCCGTTAGTTTTGTTATCGTTGTTGGTGTTTTGAGTGTCACCCGCATACAGGTTGCCCTGACGGCTGTAGCCAGCTTCAAACTCCAGCGATTGCATTGGGGCAAAATCCCAACGCAGCAGGCCGTTGATATCTTTGTTTTTTACCCCTTCACGACCCGCAGGCATCGTATCGGCATATGACCCTGTACGTGCTGACTGGTGACCGTCGTTAATGTCCCAGGCATCGGCCTGGGTTTTGTCGAGGTTACCGTTCAGGCGGAAGCTGAAATCTCCGCCCAGCGGTCCATTCAGACTAAAGTTGGTACGCTTGGTTGAACCTTCCTCTTTGTGTTCCGGGGCGTTGAAATAGGTATTCCAGGAACCATGCCACTCATCGCCGCCTTTCTTGGTGATGATATTCACCACACCGCCAGCTGCGCCATTGCCATAGCGTGCTGCGGCAGGACCGCGCAGCACTTCAATACGTTCAATCATTTCCGGAGCAACCCAGGCGGTATCGCCGCGGGTATCACGCTCGCCGCGCCAGCCCTGGCGTACGGAGTTACGGCTGGTAACCGGTTTACCGTCGATCAAAATCAGGGTGTTTTCTGGCCCCATGCCGCGAATATCGATCTGGCGGTTGTTGCCGCGCTGACCGCTGGTTGAGTTACCGGTCAGGTTAACGCCAGGCATGGTACGGATGATTTCCGACACATCGCGAGCGGGAGGGTTCTTACGAATTTCATCAGCGGTAATGGTTGAAACGCCCGGCGCCTGCAGGTTCTGCTGGGCGGCGGTAACGACGATGGTGTCTTCATGAGAGACAGCGACGCTATCGGTTTGATCTTCTGCCATTGCTGGCAGGGCTACCCCGTAAATCCCTAAATTGACCAATAAGGCCAGTGAATGAATCTTGTTGTTCATTGTATGTCCTGCTGTTCTTTTAGCCACGAGTACCAATGTGCCGTGGTGCGGCATTTGGCCTGATGTCGCCCGCATCTGCGTAAACTATCCATTCCAGAAAAAGTACGCAGCGCCAGGTCGGTTTATAAGTGGTGAAAAACTGTACGCGCTTCCCACAGCGCGACAATACGCTATTGCAAATGCAAATAGTTATCAATAATATTATCAATATATTTCACGCTAGATCATAAAATTTCACAATAAACATGGGGTTATGGCTGTGACGACGTTAAAGATGGGAAGCGAGGCGTGGTGGCAGTCGAAAAAAGGCCCGGAGTGGGAGCGTGAAGACAACGGAAATTATCGGGTAACCTTCTGGTGGCGTGACCCGCAGGGAACGGAAAATGAGTCAGCCATTCATCGCGTTTGGGTTTATATCACCGGCGTCACCGACCACCATCAAAATGCCATCCCTCAGTCGATGCGACGCATTGATGGAACAAATGTTTGGTGCTGGAGTGTTTCCCTCAGCGCCAACTGGCGTGGCAGCTACTGTTTTATCCCAACAGAGCGCAACGATATCTTCTCCTCGCTGGCGGCGGATGCTGCGCCTGACCGAAGCATACTGCGTGAAGGCTGGCGGCAATTGCTGCCACAGGCCATTGCTGATCCCCTTAATCCGCAGAGCTGGCAGGGCGGTCGTGGCCACGCGGTGTCTGCGCTGGAAATGCCGGAGGCACCCGTACAGCCAGGATGGGATCGACCTGAAAACCCAGATTCACCCGCAGTTTGCCTGCAATGGCATAGCGCCAGGCTCGGCAATACGCGTCGCGTATGGGTGTTTACCACCGGTGATGCTCAACCCGAAACGCGTCCGTTGGCTATCCTGCTGGATGGGCAGTTTTGGGCACAGAGTATGCCGGTCTGGCCTGCGTTGACTTCACTCACGCATCGCGGACACCTTCCTTCTGCCGTTTATCTCCTGATTGATGCCATTGATACGGCTCACCGCAGCCATGAGCTACCGTGTAATGCGGATTTTTGGTTGGCGGTGCAGGAGGAGCTATTACCACTGGTGAAGACAACGACCGCGTTTAGTGACGATCCGCAGCGCACCGTGGTGGCTGGGCAAAGTTTTGGCGGGTTGTCATCGCTGTATGCCGGGCTGAACTGGCCCGCGCGCTTTGGCTGTGTGCTTAGCCAGTCGGGCTCTTACTGGTGGCCGCATCGTGGTGGTCATCAGGACGGGGCGATCGTCGAGCAACTGAAGACCGGGACCGTCAGCGCTCAGGGGCTGCGTATTGTCCTGGAAGCGGGGATCCGCGAGCCCATTATTTATCGCGCTAATCAGGCGCTATATGCCCAGTTACCTTCTGCACCACAGTCTATTTTCTGGCGTCAGGTTGATGGCGGACACGATGCGCTTTGCTGGCGCGGCGGTCTGATGCAAGGGCTAATGACGCTCTGGCAACCGCTTACCGACACGATTTAACCGGACGATGTTCCACGACAGGAGTTGAGTATGGAATTCAGTAACCCCTTCGATAATCCGCAGGGCCAGTTTTACATTCTGCAAAATCCCCAACGTCAGTTTAGCCTTTGGCCGCAGCAGTGCTCGCTTCCTGCTGGCTGGCAAATTGCTTGCGAACCCCAATCCCAGGAAGCCTGCCAGCAATGGCTGGAAACAAACTGGACCACGCTTACGACCGCGAACTACGTCGATGTGCAGGAGGCTCCATGACTCAGCGTTTACCGTTAGTGGCGGCTCAGCCGGGGATCTGGATGGCGGAAAAACTCTCCACATTGCCCTCGGCGTGGAGCGTGGCGCACTACGTAGAGTTAACTGGCGAACTGGACGCGTCGTTGCTGGCGAAAGCCGTTGTGGCGGGCCTGGAGCAGGCCGATACCCTGCGGATGCGGTTTAGCGAAGATAACGGTGAGATCTGGCAATGGGTGGATTCTGCGCTCGCCTTTGCGCAACCTGAAATTATCGACCTGCGCGAAAAATCCAATCCACATGAGGCGGCGCGTGCGTTGATGCAGGCAGACCTGCAGCAGGACATACGTGCTGATGGCAATAAGCCGCTGGTTTTTCACCTGCTTATACAGGTGGGAGAAAAGCGTTGGTATTGGTATCAGCGTTACCATCATTTGCTGGTCGATGGCTTCAGTTTTCCGGCCATTACCCGCCAGATAGCCGCAATTTATCGCGCATGGCTACACGGCGAGCCTACGCCAGACTCGCCTTTTACGCCGTTCGCCGAGGTGGTGGAAGAGTATCAACAGTACCGTCAAAGCGATGCCTGGCAACGCGACGGCGCTTTCTGGAGCGAGCAGCGAAAGCAACTTCCACCTCCTGCTTCGCTGTCGAACAATCCGTTGCCGGGACGATCGGCCAGCGCGGATATTATTCGTATGAAGTTAACCGCGCCTGAAGGGGCGTTTCGTCGGCTTGCGGCACGTATGCCTGACGTTCAGCGTGCGGATCTGGCCCTCGCGCTGGTGGCATTGTGGCTGGGACGTTTATGCAGCCGAATGGATTATGCCGCCGGGTTTATCTTTATGCGGCGCATGGGGTCGGCGGCGTTGACCTCCACTGGACCGGTTTTAAACGTACTGCCATTTGGTGTGAGGCTGGATGCGGCAGAAAGCTTGCCTGCGCTTGCACAACGACTGGCCGGACAGTTGAAGAAAATGCGTCGGCATCAACGTTATGATGCCGAACAAATCGTTCGCGACAGCGGGCGTGCAGCCGGTGCAGAGCCGCTGTTTGGCCCGGTGCTGAACGTGAAAATATTCGACTATCAGCTGAATATTCCCGGCGTTCAGGCGCAAACCCACACGCTGGCGACAGGGCCGGTGAACGATCTTGAACTGGCGTTATTCCCGGATGAAAACGGTGGGCTGAGTATTGAAATTCTGGCCAATAAACAGCGCTACGATGCAGAAACGCTGGCGCAGCATGCCTCGCGTTTAATCGGGCTTATCGAGCAGTTTGCCGACAATCCGGCGCTATGCTGCGGCGACGCCGGGATGCTGTTGCCAACAGAACATGAGCGGCTGGCGAAGATTAATCACACCACCGTGGAGATCCCGTCCACTACGCTGAGCGCGCTGGTGGTACAGCAGGCCGATAAAACGCCGGATGCCCCGGCGTTGGCCGATGCCCGCTATCAGTTTAGCTATCGCGAAATGCGCCAGCAGGTCGTGGCGCTGGCGAGCCTTTTGCGTGCACGCGGCGTCAAGCCTGGCGACAGCGTCGCCGTGGCATTACCGCGTTCCGTGTTCCTGACGCTGGCGCTGCACGGTATCGTTGAAGCCGGTGCAGCCTGGCTGCCGTTGGATACCGGATACCCGGACGATCGCCTGCGGATGATGCTCGAAGACGCGAAGCCAAAATTGTTGATCGCGACCAATGAGCAACTGGCGCGCTTTAGCGATATTCCTGGGCTGGAAAGTCTGTGCTATGACTCGCCCCTGCCAGCAGAAGATGCTGCTCCGCTGGCGCTATCTCAGCCCAATCATACTGCCTATATCATTTTTACTTCCGGTTCTACCGGTAGACCAAAAGGGGTGATGGTTGGGCAAACCGCCATCGTTAACCGTCTGCTGTGGATGCAAAATCACTATCCGCTGACCGCCGATGATGTGGTGGCGCAAAAAACACCGTGCAGTTTTGACGTCTCGGTATGGGAGTTTTTCTGGCCGTTTATTGCCGGGGCAAAGCTGGTAATGGCAGAGCCTGAGGCGCACCGCGATCCGCTGGCGATGCAGCAGTTCTTTGCCCAATATGGGGTGACGACCACGCACTTTGTTCCCTCTATGTTGGCCGCTTTTGTCGCTTCACTGACGCCGGAAACCGCGCGGGAGAGTTGTGCCTCGCTGAAACGGGTATTTTGCAGCGGCGAAGCCTTGCCTGCAGATTTATGCCGTGAGTGGGAACAGTTAACTCATGCGCCACTGCACAATTTGTACGGACCAACGGAAGCGGCGGTTGATGTGAGCTGGTATCCGGCCTGGGGGGAAGACCTTGCTGATGTAACCGGCAACAGCGTGCCGATTGGCTATCCGGTATGGAATACCGGTTTACGTATTCTGGATGCCATGATGCGCCCGGTGCCTTTCGGCGTGGCTGGTGACTTATATCTGACGGGGATCCAACTGGCGCAAGGTTATCTGGGCCGTCCGGATCTGACCGCAAGCCGCTTTATCGCCGATCCGTTTAACGTTGGTGAACGTATGTATCGTACCGGAGATGTGGCGCGCTGGCTGGAAAATGGCGCGGTGGAATACCTCGGGCGCAGCGATGACCAGCTTAAAATTCGCGGACAACGCATTGAGCTCGGCGAGATTGACCGGGTGATGCAGCAGTTGCCTGATGTCGAGCATGCCGTTGCCCACGCCTGCGTATTCAACCAGGCGGCGGCGACAGGCGGCGATGCGCGTCAACTGGTGGGGTATCTGGTGTCACAATCGGGTTTACCGCTGGATACGTCAGCGTTGCGGGAAAAGCTGCGTGAAAAACTGCCTGCGCATATGGTGCCGACGGTATTGTTGCAGCTGGCGGAGCTGCCGCTTAGCGCGAACGGTAAACTGGATCGTAAAGCGCTGCCGATGCCGCAGTTGACGTCGCGTACTTCCGGGCGTGCGCCGCGAGCAGGGACTGAAACCACCATCGCGCAGTCTTTTGCGGCTTTGCTGGGTTGCGAGGTGAATGACGTGGCGGCAGACTTCTTTGCGCTTGGCGGACATTCGTTGCTGGCGATGAAGCTGGCGGCACAGTTGAGCCGGGTTTTTGAGCGTCAGGTGACGCCGGGGCAGATTATGGTGGCCTCTACCGTTGAACAACTGAGCGCTCTGTTGGAGAGCACTGATGATGAACAGTCACAGCGTCTGGGATTTGAGGCACTGCTGCCGCTGCGTGAAAGTCACGGCCCAACGCTGTTCTGTTTCCATCCGGCGTCGGGTTTTGCCTGGCAGTTTAGCGTGCTGTCGCGATATCTCAGCCCGCAGTGGTCGATTATAGGTATTCAGTCGCCACGACCGGATGGGCCTATGCAGACGGCGGAAAACCTCGACGCGGTATGCGAACATCATCTGGCAACGTTGCTCAGTCAACAGCCTCACGGACCTTACTATTTATTAGGTTATTCGCTGGGCGGCACGCTGGCACAAGGGATCGCCGCGCGCTTACATGCCAGAGGAGAGACGGTTGCATTCCTCGGGCTGTTGGATACCTGGCCGCCAGAAACGCAAAACTGGCAAGAAAAAGAGGCTAATGGGTTGGATCCAGCGGTACTGGCAGAGATCGAGCGTGAACGCGAAGCGTTTCTGGCGGCGCAGCAGGGGAATGCGTCAGAGGCTTTATTTAACGCAATCGAAGGCAACTATGCCGATGCGGTTCGCCTGCTCACCACGGCACACAGCGTGCCGTTTGCAGGTCACGCTACGCTGTTCGTTGCTGAGCGCACGTTAGTACCGGGTGTCAGTCCTGAACGCAGCTGGTCGCCGTGGATATCCAGTCTGGATGTTTACCGCCAGGATTGCGCGCATGTTGATATTATTTCCCCTGCCTCATTTGAGGCGATAGGGCCTGTAATAAATGCACTGATTAATAAATCTGTGTAACAAGACGAATATTGCTATCGCGGTGATCGAACAATTCCATAATGTAAAAAATATGTTATGGAATTGTTCTTTTTTGTGCGGTGCAAGGTGATGAAAGGGGTGAATAAATTCCGAATATAATTTTTGGTAGGGCGACAAGCACAAAGATTGTTTCGGATAATTCTGACTAGCTGGTAGACTTCTCCCACAGGAATGTTTTTCTTTTAGGAAAGTTTTCAGGTCACGCAACATGTCATCATTAAATATAAAGCAAGATAACGTTTCGGAATTTACTGGGTATCCTCAGCCAACGGCAAACGCAAATGAAATCGATTTAGTGAATCTAATCGAAATCTTATGGCGTGCAAGAACGAAAATTATAGCGACCGTTTTCGCCTTTGCTTGTGTGGGTATTCTGGTCTCTTTTCTGCTGCCACAAAAATGGACCAGTCAGGCCATCGTGACGCCGGCGGAAGCGGTTCAATGGCAGGGATTAGAGAATACGCTGACCAAATTGCGCGTGCTGGATATGGATATTAGCGTTAGCCGTGGTGATGTGTTTAACCTGTTTATCAAAAAATTCCAGTCGCCTTCATTGTTAGAAGAATATCTGCGCTCTTCGCCTTACGTAATGGATCAATTGAAAGGTGCTGATATCGACGAAATGGAGTTGCATCAGGCAATTGTCAGGCTCAGTGAGAAAATGAAAGCGGTTGATACTAACCTGGGTAAGAAGAACGAAACTTCGCTGTATACCGCATGGACACTGAGTTTTACCGCACCTCAGGCCGAAGAAGCCCAGTCAGTGCTGAAGGGATATATCCAGTATATTTCTGCCCTTGTGGTGAAAGAAACGCTGGAAGATATTCGCAATAAATTGTCCATCAAAACCAGTTATGAAAAAGAAAGACTGGAGATGGATCGCGTCAGGCTCAAAAACCAGCTGGAAGCAAATATCCAGCGACTGAACTACTCGCTGGAGATCGCCAATGCCGCCGGGATTAAAAAGCCGGTCTACAGTAATGGCCAGGCCGTGAAGGATGACCCCGATTTCTCTATTTCACTGGGTGCTGACGGCATCGAACGTAAATTAGAAATAGAAAAATCAGTAACGGATGTTGCTGAAATTAACGGTGAATTACGTAATCGCCAGTATCACGTTGAGCAACTGTTAGCGATGAATGTGGGTGACGTAACATTTACGCCGTTTAAATATCAACTCTCACCTTCGCTGCCGGTTAAAAAAGACGGTCCGGCTAAATCAATGATCGTTATTCTGGCCGCATTACTGGGGGGAATGGTGGCGTGTGGTGGTGTTCTGTTGAACCATGCCATGATGTCGCGTAAGCAAAAAATGACGTTTATTGATCAGCAACTGGTGTGATGAATTGTCGTATGGCGGCAAGCTGGCCGCCATACTGTAACGCGTGTTATTTGTTGCGTCCAAGCGGCACCACTAACGGCGTTCCGGCAACCGGATCGTCGATAATCATACAGCGCAGTCCATAGATTTTTTCAATAAGCTGCGCGGTGACGATCTCCTTCGGTGCACCCTCGGCAATAATTTTTCCGTCACGCAGCGCGATCAGATGTGTTGCATAGCGACAGGCCTGATTCAGGTCGTGCAAAACGGCGGCCAGCGTGTAGCCTTTTTCCCGATTTAGCTCACTCAGCAGTTCCAGCAGATCGATCTGATGGCTGATATCCAGCCAGGTGGTGGGTTCATCGAGCAGCATAATCGACGTTTCCTGCGCCAGCACCATCGCAATCCATGCACGCTGACGTTGTCCGCCGGAAAGGGTATCCACACTTTGTGATGCCAGGTGGGTGATACCCGTCGCCTGCATGGCGTTTGAGACCGCAATTTCATCCTCTTGCCGCCAGCGGGTAAACAGCGGCTGGTGCGGGTAGCGTCCGCGGGCAACCAGCTCCTGTACCGTAATATCTCCCGGCGTGGTGGCGTTTTGCGCCAGCAAACCTATTCTGCGGGCGACTTCTTTGCTGGCATAGTGCTGAATATGCTCGCCGTCGAGCCAGACCTTGCCGTGCGCGGGCGTCATCAGACGACTCAGCGTGCGCAGTAGCGTTGATTTCCCGCAGCCGTTTGGCCCGATAATCGCGGTGAAATGGCCGTCGGGAATCGACACATTGAGGTTTTCCGCCACGGTAAACTTGCCATAACCCAGCGTTAACTGGTCGCCACGCAAACGGGCTACTGATTCGATCATTTTTTGCGGGACTCCTGAATTAACAAGACGATAAGATAAATACCGCCGAGGCTTACGGTGACAACGCCCACCGGAAGCTGATAAGGCATAAACAGCTGTTGGGCGCATAAATCCGCCATCAGCAACAGCAACGCGCCGCACAGCGCCGACAGGGTTAATCCCCAGCGCGATGTACCGCTTATACGTCGCGCGATATGCGGCGCGACAAGAGCAATAAACGAGATAGGACCGGCCAGCGCGGTGGCGGCAGCGGTCAGTACCACCGCAACCAGCATCATCATCAGACGTGAGCGCTCAACGCTGACGCCAAGCGCACAGGCGCTGTCATCACCCATTTCCAGTAAACGCATCCGGCGTACCAGCAGCGCGGCGCACACCAGCATGATGATAATCAGCGGGGCAGAAGGCCAGGTTTTGGCCCAGGTCAGGCCATTGAGCGATCCGGCGTTCCACAGCCCGGCCGTCAGCGCGGTTTCTAATGATGCTTTCAGCAGTAGCCAGGTGTTGAACGCCACCAGCATGGCGCGAATGCCGATACCGATAATAATAAGCCGGAAGGTGTCGATCCCATTGCGCCAGGCGAGCGCCCAGACCACCAGAGAAGTCAGAATCCCACCCAGCATGGCCGCCAGCGCGATAGCGGTGAGATGCTGTCCGAACAGCACCATTGCCACCAGCACACCGCTCCAGGCTCCGGTATTGAAACCCATCACATCCGGGCTGCCCAGCGGGTTGCGCATCAGCGACTGAAATATTGCGCCGCTCACGCCGAGCGCCGCGCCAATCAATAGCGCCATGAGCACGCGTGGCAAACGCCATTCGGTCACCACCAGCGTAATACTGCGCGGCGCATCGCCGAGCAGGGCGGCAATAATTTGCTGGGTTTCCAGCGTAACAACGCCGCTACGCAGGCTCCACAAACCAATGACGAGACAACCTGCAACCAGCAGCAGGCTGCTGATTATCAGGCGGCGGGAGAGGTGCATCATGCGCCACCCCCGCGCGATTTACGGCGTACCAGAAAGATAAGCACCGGTGCACCGATAAACGCACTGACTACCGACACGCGCAGCTCGCCGGGGACAATCAGGCGACCGATTATATCGGCAATCAGTAACAGAGAAGGCGTTGCCAGTAGGGTTACGGGCAGTGACCAGCGGTGATCCGCCCCCACCAGCCAGCGTGCCATGTGCGGCATCATCAGGCCGATAAAGGCGATAGGACCGACAATCGCGGTCGCACTGCCGCACAGTACGGTAATAACCAGCAGGCCAATAAACTGCGTGCGAGCGACTTTACTGCCAAGCGCGGTAGCGGTGTCGCTGCCGAGGCTCAGACTATTCAGAGCGCGACTGAGGAACAGTGCGACAGCCGCGGCAATCAGTACTGGTACCAGCACAACTTTCAGTGTTTGCAGGCTGCGGATATCCAGTGAGCCGGCTTGCCAGAAACGCAGCTGATCGTAAACGTCCGGGTTGAGCAGGGCGATGCCGGTGGATAATCCTTCCAGCACCGCGCCCAGCGCGACGCCCGCCAGGGTCAGACGTACCGGGCTTAACTGCCCGCCGCCCTGACTACCGGTAAAAGCTACGATCAGCGATGCAGCCAGCGCACCGCAAAAGGCCATCAGCAGCTGCTCTTGCGCAGAGGAAAAGCCGAACAGCGCGGCCCCCAGCACAATAGCGAAGCTGGCGCCGGAGTTGACACCCAGAATGCCGGGATCGGCGAGAGGGTTACGCGTGAGCGTTTGCATTAGTGCGCCAGCCAGGCCCAGCGCACCACCGGCGAGCAGCCCCGCCAGCGTGCGTGGGAGTCGCGCGTCAAGCACGATGGTGCAATCAGCGCTTTGACAACTGCCGGTGAGCGCATCCAGCACCACGGAGGCAGGTAGCGACTTGG
>ERZ1026846.2033-NODE-2033-length-11490-cov-9.398863_pt1 | contig 11490 bp, 5 predicted proteins | sample MGYA00380153_ERZ1026846 | MGnify/ENA primary metagenome ERZ1026846 (study PRJEB33269, sample SAMEA4719789) | human gut metagenome | biome: human-associated habitat; feature: organic feature; material: feces | place: Cameroon | collected 2013-10 ... | reverse complement strand
ATCCTCTTCGTCGGCAGCGTCAGATGTGTATAAGAGACAGCATCCTACTAAGACATCATATATTTTAAAAACCAACGTTTCAAAAGATTCAACATACTCTCTTATCAATACAAAACTTAAAGTCCCATCCATTTGTAGAAGTTGTTTTATTTTATTTTCATCAGCATGAAGATATAAACCATACATTACATCCTCAATAGATTGTCGTAAGTTGATCTTAGTTCCATCCGCTAAAATCGTTTGTATCTGCTTATTTTCAATAATATTATACTCATCCAATAATTGGTTAAAAATAGCTGCTAACTCTGGAAACTCCTCGATTGCTATTTTCAAAATCTTACGTATATAGACGGCATCCGACTTACTTCCATATTTTCTCAATATTATTAATTTTGTTTGCGTAGCAATATATTCATCTTGTGTGTACCCATCTGTTAACGAATGGTCTGTCTTTACTTTAAAATAATCCGAAAATCTTTTAAATTCTTCTATTGTATATAAAAACAATTTAATTTGTTTCAACTCCGACATTCTTGTACCTCCAGACATCGTTTGTAAATCCTCAACCACAAGTACCTTATCATTGTATTACTTCTTTGCGAAAATATCTCTTGTATCTTTAAACTCGAATCGCGCAATTCGCGCTACTACAAAACTGACCATTAATAACATCTCTATTGAGGTCAGCTCTGATATTTCAGCACCATTTCTCATCACAATCATCAAACCGATACGCAATGCTTAATAATGCCAAACCAAAATACTTCGCCGAAATCTACATCATGTGTGGATATACACATCTCCGCTATGGAATTGATTCTTTAGCAGCAATCATTGAACACAAGTATAAAGTGAATATTCCATCAACTATCCGATGGTATAGAAATCACTTTTTAGCTAGTCTTTTGTGCATACTAAACCATAATTTCTGGAATCACGGTTTATAACCTCAAGAATATTCAGTTATACCGATCCTTTACTTTGGGAATTCTGGTTTCATACACCACAATTCCCTACCTTGCAAATTAAATTCGCTAATCAAAATTTTCACAATATTTAGTTTCTTCTTTAACCATATGTAGAACCTGACTCGAAGAACTGTTACTTTTCCTTTCAGCAGATCTGTTTAACCATTATTGCAAACACATTCTCTATCACTTTCATTATAAAGAAAAAGGCTATGGAATTAATGTATCTATATGTTGTTGTACTTTTCCTACAATGTCATCATACCTATCTGATAAAATCTGTTTACATTTCACCTCAGATGAAGTGTCAAAACTTCCAACTAATCCAAGCAGTGATTTAGAAGCGTAATTTACAATTCTACTTGAATAATCAGAAATCTTATCATCCAATATCGCTAAATTCTCATCTGATGTAATATATACAAAATTTACAGGACTATTAAGAAAATAATCTTTTCTCTTCCTAAGTTTTTCATCAGATTTTTTTATCTTTTCATCTGGATACTGCAATGATCCAAGTGGAATAACATGATGCTTTTCAAGATTTTCATTTGTAAAAGGATTAATTAATATATTAGTATCAAAAATACCTTTATACGTTTTTACCATAAAAAATTGACAAATAGTATCTCTTAAAAATTCTTTTGGATATATTCCTGTTCCATCATTTTTATTAAGTAAAAGAAATTCTTTTTCCGTAAAATACAGCGTCTTAAAAATATTTTGATATAGTCCCTTTATCCATGATTTATCATCCGTGTCAAATAACCAAATAAGATTTTTTATGCATGTAACAGCTCGTTCTGTTTGATCAGTACTTAAATATCCTGAAAACATCACTATCCAATACCATGCATCAAGATAATCGTAAACCTTAGGATCATCTCTATACTCTGGTCTCAACAACAAATATGCAATGACAACTAATATTAAATTATAATTGATTTCCGCAATATTCCTAATTCCGCATCTCATTTGAAGAAAAAATAGTGCCAAATCTAGCGCTTCGCATACCTCATCACACATATCCCTTAAATCAACGGGGGGAACAGCTAATATTTTATCTCTCTTAATTAGAGAAATATTTAGTTTACTTACATCGAAGTCTTTACAATGTGAATATAAACTAATCACATCCAAATAGGCATTGATATATATGCTCACCATCTCTTCATTTTTGGAATCAAGACATTTTAAGCATACAGACGCATTATACTCATCAGAGTTAATAAAATTACTGATGTCTGTATTATTTTTTAATGCAGCACTATATGCTATATCAGGATATTTTTTTGATTTCTTAATGTTTTTAACCAGTTTTTCATAGTAATTCTCATTACTTATACTTGCAAATTTAGCCATAATTAATTCAAAAGTTCCTAATGGTACTCCACCTTTATTCAGATTTTCATAAATATTTATGGCTCTAGCTCTATTATGATTGTCAACAATTATTTGATTCAGTTGGATGTTATTCAAACATGACACCAAATAGGTCTTTAATGAATTTGCCCAGTTATCCCCTTGTTTTTTTAACTCATTCTCAAATTCTGTCCTCTCTGAAATTCTGTCTGGATGATCAGCTAATTCCTGAATATCTTTTGTAAGAATATTTTTTACGAACGCCTCTCTATCTTCTACTTTTAACTGATCAAATTCAGATAATATATCTATCTGAATATTCTCAGAAATTCTTTTCAAAATTTGAAATAACCACGCATCATTGTTTCCTGTTAATAGATATAATGGAATAAGATATTCTTTTCCACTTACACAAAAATTTATCAATTCAGATTTTGCTGGAGATGGATTTAAAAAAGGATTATAACAATCACATCCGCGTGCATTAAAATTCACTATTTTTATCGCTTCATATATTTCATCCGATAAGAAGTTGGGTTCGTCTTTTTCTGCATCATCCCATGGCAGAACAAGTTTTTTGGCATCAAAAAAATCTTCTACTGACTCTGCGTCAGAACAATACTTCGGGATTCTCAAAAAGAAGCGTCTTTTTAATGCACTTTGGCTGGCCAATTTTCCTGCGCTCCCAGCCATTTCAAAAACCACGTTTGAAAACGCATTTGTCAATACTGTGATCCTTTGCTGACCATCTAAAAGTGCTAATATTTCTCCTTGTAATCCTAGCTCATCACTAGTTTTTCTTTCCTTACACCCAATTAACTTGTATGCATAATCGTTGGAGTCACTGTTTAACAACAAAATACTACCAACTGGCATTTTGGCTAGTACGGATGCTATTAACTTAGCTTGTTTTTCTTCCTCCGTCCAAACGAAATTTCTTTGAAAATCTGGAAGTAAAATCTCTTTATTGGTTATCTTCTCAATTATTCTGCTCAACGGTTCAACTGATGTTTGCATAAAATCTCCTCATTTGTATTTTAAATCTTATTCATTTACACGTATTCTCTGCGAATAATTTGGTCTATCTATCACAATCTCTTCCATCTCAAGTTCTTCTATTAGTCTCAAAAGATTTGCCAGCATCTGCTTGATGTCTTTTCTATAAGGTTTTGGATCCGCGACAACAACATTATGAAGTCTTGCGGATAGCTCACCAAAATACATACATCCCTCATGGCTTCTTAAAGTATCCAGAAGCCACAAGTATACATTACTCCACCTAAATGTTTCTCTTAATTTTTCTTTATTTCCATCAAAATTCTCATCAAGGAACTGGAAATACTCACCTGGTTTCAGTTCAAAATCTTCTGGGAGTTCATAAGAAAACAAAGTTTCAATATGTGGATTAAACAGCTTCATTATTGAGTTATCCCATCTATGCCCCTCTGTGTTTTCTGTCTTTTCTACAGAATCAAACTGTTGCTCCAAATTTGCTAAAATACTAGTATCAACTAAAATGGCATCATTAAATAAATTACTTATCTTATTAATATCTTTAGGTTCGACATCTACAAACGCAGCCATCTCCATATTTCCAGCTTTTCCGATATTCAAACCTGAATTCGTTGCATTAGCACTACCCACAATACCTCTTTTGTTATCAACGATATAGGTCTTAGCATGAAGATCAAATCTTATATAGACTTTCCAGCTATGCTCAATTCCATAACGCAGTATGCCAAAGTCCGTACTCCCCTTCAGGACATCATCTAATCGAAAACGCACTAATAACTTTTTTTCTTGAACTTCTGTACCTATCTCTGTATCTAAATACCTAAAAGCTTTTTCTTTACAATATGCCGTTATTATTTGAACAGAAACTGTAGCTTCATGTAATTCCTTCACTACAGCATCCATAATCTCATTTGAGAACAAAATAGCCATATTTTCACCTACTTGTTATTTCTAGGGTTCAACTGTTCAGAAATATAGTTATTTAACCTGTTGTACCAAGCTGTCATAAGACGATCATTCTCCACAGCCTGATATGTATCAGTTTTTCTTACAGACTGAATTAATGATGCCAAAAACAGTTCAAATGTGGTCTTTACTTCAGCATTAGAATATATTTTGCTCAAAAAAGATGTATAAAACTTATGACTTGTATTAATTGTAATTACTGTTGTCTTAAGAACAGCTTTATAATCGAAGGCAGGACTTCTTTCTCCTTTATCTGCATAAACGAAATTTACAGAATTATTAATAAAAGCCGTTCCCTGTTCATCTGTAGGATTTTCATAACCAAGTTTTTCAAGTTCCTCTTTACCGGTTTCTGCAACTACCTCCGGCGATGTCTCTTCCCCTTCTTCCTCATCGTCTTCATCGTCAATAATTGCCGGATCCTTTTCTACCGTGTTAATAATATCCGTACTTGGACTTTGAGTGTCTTCAAAAGTTCTAGTATTATTTCTTGTTTCCTCATTTTGAGCATACATAGCTTTTATTGTAGCAATTATTGTATCATCTAACTGATTCCAAATTGGAGGAATATCTACTTCGTCAGGATCGAGATCCGCAACATCAACCTTTTTTAACTCTACATACTGTTTATTGTTTGCTACACCGAACACTTCATCAAGTTCCGGATCAAAAACAATTTCGCATCCCCACCATCTATGCTGAGGTTCATTAATAACGTTGTAGAAATCAAATCTTCTAAAATCAATTTCTCTTCTTGCTCTTATTACCGAAATTCCTTCCATCCTAGCAGCATATTTACCCAAAGCATAATTTCCAGGATTTGATCCTTTTGGAAAAGCAGTTTCATCATAAAACTTATCCTTTACAATTGAGAAACGAACAAGAACAGAAGACTCTGCCAAATTTCCACTTCTATCAACATATTTAATTGGAATAGATACTTCACCTGTTCCAGTTCCTTTTGCTGTATATAATTCGAATGGTGGTTCTAATCCAGATCCCTGTCCTGGCTTATAAATCCTTTTAGGCTCGTCAGCCTTGCAGAGAACACAGTTATCATTCATCAAAAACAACGGATCATTTGGTGCTACATCAACTGCGGCGTCTGGATTTTCATCGCATATAATCTTAATTTTACTAACCCCATCATGAATAAAATAACGGAATTTCTGTCCTAAACTAAATTCCAATCTTTCAGTCAATGGTCCACGTGTTTTAGGACTTACTCTATCACACTTTTTCCAAATGACTAATGTTCCGGATTTCGAGAAGTCATACTGTACAAACATAGTCTGATAGTGCACATAAGATGCATATGGCTCTGGAATAGGGGTCAGTTCTGGATCTTCAATTTCAGTTTGTTCACCATTTTTAATCTTGTTAATGTCAAGATAAACCTTTTGTGCATTCTCAATTCCATTCTGCCAAGAATACACTTCTATTTCTGGACAGACATATAAAGAGGCTTGTGGCAAGCCAACACCGAATCTTCCCATTCCTTTTCGTGCTTGTCTAGTGGATGCACCTATCCCAAGACAGTTCCCTAGTACATTGGTTGGCATACCATCTCCATTATCTAAGAAACCTATTTCTGTAACAACCTTTCTGCCTGATGAAGCAATGCCCTCCCTTAAAATAACAAAAATATCTTTCGCATTAGCTTCTACCGAATTATCAATAATTTCAGCAACTGCACTTTCAATATTCTTGTATCCGGTATTCCTTAACGCATCTCCCATATTTTGAATATCTACAATACTACTTCCCATAATTACCTCCTAAATTCTCCAATAATCATTAAAATGTGAAAATGCTGTTTCATTATCAAACGCTTGTAAGTTATCATCAATATCTATCAAATCACACTCTTCATTGCCACCCATTAAAGGACCTCTAAGGCCTCTTCCTAACATTTGACTGTACAAAACGATCGACTTTGTCGGACGAGTGATAAACACACACTTTATATTTTTCGAATCAAATCCCGTAGTAAGCACCTCATAATTAATAATAATATCTACACCAGAATTTTTATCTTTAAACACCTCAATTGCATGTTTTCTATCCATTGGATCCATTTCCCCCAATACCAAACTATTTGGTATTCCTTCAAGCGTTAACATTGCTGATAACATCTTTGCATGGTCTACGGAACATGCAAAAACAATTGTAGGTTTTTTATCTATATATAACTGTCTTAGCCGAGACATAATAGCAAGATTCCGTTCTTTATTTCTCGCTAATACCCTTAACTGTTCCTCTGTATATTCTTTATCATCATATCCCATGTCCTTCAATGCACTACTTAGTGTCTTGAGATCTTTTTCCGAAAAATTCATCTTGTATGTAAGCTTCTGTGGTTTCATCTTTGCTAGAATATGACGTTCCTGAAAATACTTAATAATATTGGTTTCAGCAACAGTGTTCAGTGCCTCCAATCGTCCCATGTTTATTTGATTCAATATATTTGAATCAATATAAACAAGTTTATTTCCAAACATATTAGTAAGCAGATTATTATCATACGAATCTTCTGTAGTACGACCAGGTGTCGCCGTAAGCCCAATCAATGCTCTATTTTCGTATCCAACGGGCATTCTCATTAAGCCTTCAATTACCCTTTGTGTCTGCTTTGCAGCCGCTTTATGAGCTTCATCAAAAACTACTAATCTGCAATCCTTCTTAAGTCTTTCATACAGTTCAGGTTTTGAATCTGCTATCGACATAAGCTTCGACAAACCACAAAATACAATCCCATTTAAAGGCTGATCTGTATCCTCAATTGTTTTTGTTCCCCACAACTTATATGCAATAATCCTTCCATTACCTAGATGTTTCCATACCGACTCAAATGTATCATATGCCTGTTGCAATAACTCTATAGTATGAGCTACCCAAATCACAATCCCTTGCTTCTCAAGTGAAAAATTAATGTAATTCGTAATAATATGCATCGTGGTTTTTGTTTTACCAGTACCAGTAGGCATATGTATAAGCATCCTTTCCAGCAAATGATCTGAATTTAAGATATTCAAGACTCTTTGTTTAATGTAATATTGATAGTCAAGCAACTCATAAAACTGATCGTCTAAAGTTGAAATCTCATTCTCAATTACAGCAGTATCTTTTTCCTTATCCAGTACTGTTTCTGGTACATTCCAAAGTTTTAATAAATAGGCTGTTACCATATTTTTGTTCCATGGTTTATTGGCAATAATATCAATAACAGCCAATGGATCCTTCTCTTTTTTCTCGTTTCCACTTAAACATGCATCTCGAATCGCAAAAATATCTGGTCCATTCATACTTTGAAGCAAATCCTTACGAAATTGTTTATTTTTCAAAATTGATATACCATATAACGAATCAATCATACTTACCATTTTTTGTTTGGTCAAAAGTGTCTCTCCATTCGGCATCCATTCTACCAACAGATCAACCATATCTTCTCCCAGATATCCTCTCAAATCGGATTGACTAAAGTTAACCATATACTGCATATAATTACTCATAAACAATCTCCTTTAAAGCTTCTATCAGTAAGTCCATCTCCCCTTTTGTCGTAAATTGTCCTATTCCTATCCTTACAGTCCCAAGTGTCGACAAATCTTTTAAGTGTCTATGTATAAACGGTGCACAATGATATCCCGTTCTAACTGCAATGTCAAAATCCTCATCTAGGATCGTCCCGATATCTTCGGAATTATATCCGTCTACCACAAAGGAAACTATTCCAACATGTGCTGTTCTGTCTTTAGGTACATACATTTTAACCGATCTAATTTCTGATAATTTTTCAATCAAATAATCCCCTAATTCCTTCTCATGTGCCATATGTACATCCGGATCAATAACTTTTAGTGCGGCATTGAGTCCCGCTATTGCAACAATATTACAACTTGAGGATTCATAACGAGTCTCTTTTCCCGATGGCATTTCAAGGTTAAGTGAATCACTCCCGGTTCCTCCACTAATAAAAACATCTAATGGCACTCCAGATACGTTAATAAATCCGCCTATTCCAAATGGTCCATAAAGTGTCTTATGCCCAGCAAACGCAATTAAATCCACCTGCATTAAATCTGCACGAATTTGGACAAGTCCCATTGACTGTGCTGCATCAAGAACGTTGATGCTTCCATATCTTTTTGCTTCTTCAAACATCTTTTCAACAGGAAGAATATAGCCTGTAACATTACTCACGTGCGTGCAGAAAACAGCATCCGGTTTGTCCTTAGAAAATTCATATTTCAACTTTTCCAAATCAATTTCCAAATCCGAATTGATAGGAATCTCTTTAATTATCAAGTTCCTCTTTTTGGACAATTCGTGAATACTTCTTGCGACTGCGTTATGCTCATATGGTGATACATATACAACAGCTTTCTCCCTTAATCCTAATCCATTAACAATCTGATTCATTGCAATTGTTACAGATGGGGCAAAGACAACTGCCGCCGAAATATCGACATGAACTAATTGCCGAAGCAAATCCTTTGTTTCACCAATAAGCTTACTGGCCGCTTGCGCCAATCTATAAGACCCACGTCCCGCATTAACGGCACCCTCTCTATTCATTTTGTCCATTGCTTGATACACCACTTCCGGTTTTGGAAATGTTGTTGCAGCATTATCGAGATAAATCATATCTTACGCCTTTACTTTGTTATTCTTTCTATCATTTCCAGAAGTATAGATACTCTGTCATTAATACTCAAATCATCATACTCATCTAATGCATCCTCAATTATATTTTTGAGTACGCCACCTGTAGTCTCATCAGCATGGTTATATGTTTTTTCGAATAATTCACCATTTCTTTTCGTGAATACTAATGTCATATCCCCCGCAGACACTTCATCTTTTATATTCTCAATTTCCTCCTTAATTGCTTGCAATTCGTCCACAAAACTCTCAAGGGAGCCTGCATTCCAATTCTCTATATACACATCTGTTGCTGCCTTTACTATCTTCTGTGCAACTTCAGAATCATTGTAAACATTCATGTTTTCAATTGCAGACATAAAATTTGTCATTCTGCCATCATATAAACCATGCTTTGCTTTCTTACTTTGATTGTCATACCAATCTCGTAATACATGAAATAAATCTTCCTTCTTTTTGCCCCCCCACACTTCATAAATTGTAGATACTGCTTTCTCCTGAACCCAATCAAAATAATCGTCAAAATAGGTTTTGCATTCATCCAACTTTCTAAATGTTTCTTCATACGACTTTGCATGAAATATCTCTGGATACTCAACAAACAAACTTTCAAAAGGATTAAATTCCACCTTCTGCAAAGATTTCTTTATTTCTTGCATTGATTTTGCTAACTCTTCAGATGCAACATATTGATTCAAGCTCATCATATTTCTTGAAACTTGCGGCAATGCTCTAAACCATCTTTGCATACAAATAAATATATTTTTTATTCGGTTTGTAGATAAATTTCTATTATCAGCAACATCAAATAGCGTATTTAACTCCGCAATGTATTTCTCTTTTTGCAAATCCTCTTTTGATATATAAATTGCATAATCGTTTGCCTGATCGCACATATTTACAATGATATCTGCATCAAGTTGTATCTCTTTATCTGCAAAATAGACAATAATATCTTCCCGTCGATTAGCAAATACATAACCTACATAAAACGGAATAACTCCAGCTCTCATACCATATGGTGCAGACGTAAGTTTACGTATAAGATCTATCATTAATTTCTTTTTATCAGAGCAAGAATCAATGAATTTATCTATTTCATCTAATGCGCTTTTAAGGTTAGGCTTCATTTTATTGGAGATAACGCCCGTCACGCAGAATAATGATCTATATACTGTAGCCTCCTGATTGGAACCTTTATAAAAATCTTCTGTATCGGTATGTGTCAAAATTGTACGTATTACATTTGTTCGTGCTTTCTTCGTCTGTGTTGTTGTAATATCTGATCGATTAACTAACTCATTATTTATCAAAGGGGTTTTATAATATACATTCTCACAGCATCTATTAACCACAAATTCTTCACTTCCGGTTTTATCTGCCAAAATATCATTTCCATCGATAGAAAATACCTTGGTTTCCCCATCATCTTCATATACAGAATTTACCAGAATCTCTATTTCCCTTGTAAGATCTTCAATGAGAATTGGTAATTCTCGTTTAAGAATTTCATTATTACCAACAAAAATTGAATTCCTAGCCAATTCCTGTATAATTTCGTAATCCATTAACTGTTTACGAACCTTAATTGCTTGCCTCGGACAAACTACTACAAGTCTTTGATCACCCAACTTAAATAAGTGCTTTCTTACTTGTTCTTGTTGTATTTCCTCAAAACTGTACAGCGAAATAACCTTTCCATCTCCTAAACAGTCCTCCAAAATTGCTTCCGCTGAATCAATGTTCAAGAAATCCTCCACTCTCATAAATTGATTCGTAAAATAACGAGTCATCATGTGTTTCGTATTATATTTTCTAGGAACAATATAATACTTCCCTGTAACACTTAATAATGCTTGTCCATAATTTACATTGTCCCCCTTAAGTTCTCTCTGTCGCTTAATTTCTTTTCGAAGTTGTGACCCTGCCTGCGTTTTAAATGAATAGAATCCATCAATTGGTTTCTTATAAATAAAATTTTTCTCTACAAGTTCTTCTATTGCCTGTGAAGCATCTGATGCATTAACACTCAATTTAAGATATTTATCTGTTGCTGGTAATTCTTCTTCATTCTTGACAATCAGAATAATGGCTAACGCCTTAATAATCTTTTTTTGATCTTCCGATACACACTTTTCAATTGCATATTCTGCACTTAACCAGATATTATGAATATATTCATTTGTGACTTCCTTTTTAAACAGCGTACTAAAATAATCATATATCAGATCTGCACCTATACTCCACTCCTTATCCTCATCATGTTCGGATACAAATCTTGCCATACTATTTGGTTCATCATTCGAAATAAATGTAAATAGTGTTCTCTCATTCTGCGCTGCTTTCTCACTAATATTCAGTAATAAATACGAAGCAATTGGATTTAACGGATAGCATCCCTTCAAAATTATATTATCAAACTCCGCTTTCGGAAATTTACTTTTAAAAGCAGGCACTTCATAATAATCTTCAAGAGTTTTTTCGCAAAAAAGACTTTCATAGCATGGAATATTTT
>ERZ1026846.2027-NODE-2027-length-11521-cov-23.122449_pt1 | contig 11521 bp, 8 predicted proteins | sample MGYA00380153_ERZ1026846 | MGnify/ENA primary metagenome ERZ1026846 (study PRJEB33269, sample SAMEA4719789) | human gut metagenome | biome: human-associated habitat; feature: organic feature; material: feces | place: Cameroon | collected 2013-10 ... | reverse complement strand
ATGAGATTACAAGAGAAAAATGCCGTGCCCGTGAAAACTATATATGCCTTGAACGTACTTTGGCAGAACAAGAAAAAAGATTAGCGATCAGGAAGCTGCATTAGCTGATAAAGATGCTGCGCTTGCTGATAAATATAAGATGATCGAAAAACTTAAAAAACAGCTTGCTGAAATTCAGTCTGCTGAATAATATTGCCATCAAACGTACATAAATAACCTTAAGACACCACCATGCTTTCTGTCGATTGGTTCTGCTGATTCGAGTTTTTAATCGATTATGATGTTTTTCTATATCTTCTCTATAAAAATGCCTTGCACCCATTACAAAATCATACAACCCCAAAATCGTAGCATAGTAATATTCCAGGTTGCCCTGTTTCAAATAATCTGTTAATTTCCGTGTCCATAGCGTCTACTATATCTTATTTAGCTTGTACGACAGTTCATACTCAAAAAATTCCCAATTGAATGATATCATGATTTCTAATAAGACCAACCGATTTAAACGAATCATCAACAACCGGCAAAACTGATAATTGCTTTTCTCTTTTTTCCATTATCCTAAGAGCTTCAATTGCAAGGATCTCCTTTTTCACAACAACTGGGGATTTTGTCATTACCTCATCAACGATAACACTATAAATGTCTACCATATGTTCCATGTATCGTTTTAAATCTCCATCTGTAATAAGTCCACATAATCTGCCTTCTTTATCGATAACAGATACAGCTCCCAAACCAGTTTTACTCATAACATAAATGGCAGATTTTAAAGTATTTCCAGTTTCAATAACAGGATTTTTTTCATCTGTATACATCAAATCTTCCACACGAGTTGTTAATTTTCTACCAAGTGCGCCTGCTGGATGATATAACGCAAAATTTTCTTTTTTGAATTTTTTCATACTTGATAAAATGGTTGCAAGTGCATCTCCTACAACAAGTTCTGCAGTAGTACTTGAAGTCGGTGCTAATTTTAAATTTGTTGCTTCTGTGATAACTGGCAGTTCAATAATATAATCTGCAAACTGTGCCAATGTTGAATTCGAATATGATGTCATTGCAATAATTGGTGTTCCAATCATTTTTATATTAGGTAACATTTTACATACTTCTGCTGTCTCACCACTATTACTTATTATAATGATAACATCATCCTGTGATAATGTTCCAAGATCACCGTGTTGTGCTTCAGCAGGGTGTAAAAAAAAGGAACTAATTCCCATGCTTGACATTGTTGCCGATATTTTTCTACCAATATGTCCTGGTTTTCCCATTCCACACAAAACAACTTTTCCATTACATTCATTAAGAACATTGATAACTTTTTCGAGTTCTTTTTCGTCCAAAAAATTCTTTACTCTCTCTAATTCCTGTATCTCAATGTCAAAAACATTTCTTACTTTTTCAATTATTTGTTCGCTCATTCTATCACCTGTCAAAAGTATTTATCATTTGATGTATTGCTAATACATGATCTAAAATCTGCTCAAATTCATTTAATCTAATCATATTAGGTCCATCAGATAATGCATTATCTGGATCTGGATGAACTTCTGCAAACATGCCATCAATTCCAACTGCTGCTGCCGCTCTTGCGAGATATTCTACATATTCTCGATTTCCACCAGTTGCATTACCCTTTCCACCCGGTTTTTGAACACTGTGAGTCGCATCAAAAATCACCGGATATCCGAACTTATTCATTTCAACCAATCCAGTCATATCAACAACAAGTGTATTGTATCCAAAGCTTGTACCTCGCTCACAAAGCATAATATTTCTATTGCCAGCTTCCTCTATTTTGCTTACTACATTCTTCATATCCCATGGTGCCAAAAACTGAGCTTTTTTAACATTAATAATCTTTCCTGTTTTAGCTGCCGCAACTAACAAATCTGTTTGCCTGCATAAAAAGGCTGGTATTTGAATAATATCTGCTACTCCAGCTACTTTTTCTGCCTGCCACGGTTCATGTATATCCGTAACAATTTTTAATCCATATGTATCTTTCACATTTTTTAAAATTTTAAGACCTTCTTCTATTCCGGGTCCCCTAAACGATGATATGGATGTTCGATTTGCTTTATCAAAAGATGCTTTGAAATAAAAATCCACATCTTTATCTTCAACAATATTCTTTAATTCTTTTGCAATGTCCATAACCATTTGTTCTGATTCGATTACACATGGGCCTGCTAAAAGCTTAAATTTGGTCATTTCTATTCTCCAATCTACTCTTCAAAATAGCTTCATATCTATTATTATTTAAATACAAAATCTCTTGCTTAATGTTCATTTGTTCAAAATAATAACAGATATTTCTTTCATAAATCTTATCTGTTCTTTGCTCCTTTATTCTCCATGTAATATAATCTTCATCAAAAATTTTATTATAAGGTGAAAAATAAACAAAAAATATAAAATTCAATACTTCCTCATTTACATAACCACTTTCTTTATTTAATAAATCTTTTTCGGCAAAGACTGTAAAAGGAGAGATTGTCTTTGAAAAAATAGGTTTTCCTAAAAGCATTGCTTCAACCAACGTATTAGATCCTATTGCCGTAATTCTTTTACATTTCAAAATAAAATCAAGTACACTAACCGAATTGTCTAAATTTTTCACTGTATACCTTGCTTGGTATGGTTCATCTCCCGGATGTTTTCTAAATAGTATGTCATCTTCGCTATATGCCTTTCTAACATCTTCAATCAACTCAAGATCCGTATATGTACTCTTTGCAAAAAACGTTGCAATCAAAGGATGACACCCCGCTACTCCGATTTCATACTTTGGAGTTATTTTCTCAAAATCATCAATTTTGTTAAGCATTGAATCATGAATGAACAAACACAGTATTTCTTTACGTGTAAGCAAAGGAATATGCAACAACTTAATTTCTTTTTGAAATCGTAAAAATAATTTTTTTATTTCCTGTTCTTCATAAATATCCTTTAAGCAAAAATAAGATAATGGATAAAAATCCGGAAAGCGAATGCTAAACTCATTAGTTATAACAGGAATTCCCATTTTTTCAGCAACATATCTAACACTTTTAAAATGAGCATTCCAATTCAATATTCCTTCAATTTTTTCCCCATTTTCTTTTTGAATCAGACGAAGAATTCTTTTTATTTCCCTTTCTAGCGGTCGATAACGATATTTCAACAAATAAATTTTTGCACCAAGCTTAGATCCAATTTCTTTTTCTAACTCATCAAATACACTGTCTTCAATAAAATACTTTTTCACAGCTATTTCTTCTGTCCTGTCTAAAATCCTATATTGATGACATTCGTAAAACTCTTTTTCATACGCATTACTTATTGAATGTTTCTCCTTGTAATTTTCATATTCATGCGTTGAAACAATTGCCCAATTATTTCTATAACTGTGATATAAATACTTTAAATATTCCCACAAATAGCGGTAATCATAAAATGCACAAGGATCAATTATAATTGGAACATACATAATCAATTTTCTCCAAATTCAAGGTGGTCTATAATCATTTCTGCAACTTCACGAAATGCACCTTCGCCGCCTTTGCGCTTTGTCACATAATCCGCTTCATTTTTAATATTTTCAAATGCGCTTTCCGGTGCACATCCAAAGCCGCATGCTTTAATTGCCGGAACATCAAATAAATCATCTCCTATGTAAGCAGCTTCCTTTAGCGAAATCCTTAACTGATCACATATTTTTTTTAACGAGCCTACTTTGTCTTTCGATCCCATACATAAATATTCAATCTTCAACTTATCTGCCCGTTTTTGTAATAATGGATTTTTCTCTGCTGTAATAATAGCCGTCTGTATTCCACATGCACGTAGTCTTTCAAACCCAACGCCATCTATTACATTGAACTTCTTCATGACGTCTCCCTGTTCTGTATAATACATTCCACCATCTGTTAAAACACCATCACAATCAGTAGCAACAAGTTTAATATTTGACAAATCAATATTCATTTTAAACCATTCCCTCTTTTTTCATCTCATCTTCTACAACTTTAATGTGTTCTGGCAAATCAACGCCAATACTTTGATATTGTGTTTCTATTACCCTAATTTTATAACCATTTTCAATTGCTCTAAGCTGCTCTAACTGCTCTGCTTTTTCAAGTGATGATTGTGGCATCTCAACAAATTTCTTTAAAAATTCTTTTGTATATCCATAAACCCCAATATGCTTAAAATAATGCACATCATCCCGATTATCTCGATTATATGGAATTGTACTGCGTGAAAAATAAATCGCATTATTATTTTCATCTGTAATAAGTTTTGCTATATTGGGATTATTTATATCTGATTCCGTAAAAATTTCTTTCTTTAAGGTTGCCATCTGTACGCTTGGATCATTAAATGCACTTATCAAATCTTGTATCATTTCTGTTTTAATCATTGGTTCATCGCCCTGTATATTTAATACAATATCACAAACAATATCCTTACATGCCTGATAAACTCTATCGGAACCGCATACACACTCACCTGTCATTATTGCTTTTCCACCAAAGCGATTAACACATTCAAAAATTCGTTGATCATCTGTAGCTACATACACTTCACTAATCTCTTGAACCTTTTTTACTCTTTCATATACCCATTGAATCATTGGTTTCCCAGCAATTAACGCCAATGGTTTTCCAGGAAAACGCGAAGATTGATAACGTGCAGGAATGATTGATACTATTTTATTCATTTCTTTCCTCCTTGAGTTCTACAAGCATCTTATAAATCTCATTAGTAATTAAATATTGATTTTCTATTTCACTTTTGTTTTTTCGTCCTAATAATTTTTCTATCAATCTTCCATATGACATGCAAAAGCTTTTTTGTGAGAAATATTTTTTAAAGACATACTGATTCCGTCTTCCAAATGTCTTTATATTTTCCATGTTTATTTTTCCAAACACATTTTCATCTGAAAATAAAATGTTATTCTCTCTGTTAAACTCACGATTGCCACCGGTACTTGACAAAATTATCATTTTTCCTTTACTCATCATTTCAAGAGTCGATAAATCAAAAATACTAATTCTCTGTAACATAATGTAAATATCACTAATGCTTTGTATATATTGCATTTGCATATATGAGCACTTATCCATATGCGAAAATCTGAATGTTCTATATCTATTTCTTAATTCAACGCATTTTGTTATAATACTTTTCTTTAAAATGCCATTTCCTATAATAATCAGCCGCACTTTTTTATCTAAATTTCTTTCCATATAGTCTTCTAGAAACTCTATCACTTGATCTATTCCCTTAGAATATGTAAGCTGACCAATCGACAAAAATGTTATTGAAGACTTATCTTCTTTTATTTTTTCGACAAGCTGTTTTTGAGGAAATGCATATAATGTATTGTATAATATATCTCCCTCATGATATTTGAACTTTCTCTTATATTTGCTTTTTTCAAAATGTTCTTTTGCACCAATACTAGGGAAACAAACTTGATGTGCATTTGTAAATGCGTATTTTTCGCAAAAACAAATTATTTTTTTATCTATTTCAGAAAATTTTTCTCCAAAATTTGTTTTTTCCTCAACACGACACCCCTGTATATGGCTTATCAAAGCATATCGTTTTCCCATAAGCGCTAGTCCAAATGCGACACCATAATCATGTGTAATATAAACAGTATTTCGCTCTTTTTTTGTTTTTTCTATTGCAAATTGTGCGGCAGCCCAAATATCCCACAGTGGATTAGAATAATCTAAATAATAATTTTTTTCTTTAAAGGTATACATCAATTTCACATCCTGATACCAATCCCCCATTAATTCTTTTTGGCAGGATAACACAGCACCTCCACCGCCTGCGCCGCCATCTGGATAATAATCTCTATATGTCAAACTATGAACACATTCTATTTTTTTTCCTAAATGTTCATGTCTTTTTTGATTCAAAAAATGTACTAATAAATATATATTTTTATATTTAAAATCATAATCATGTTTTGCAATATATGCTTTTATTTTATTATTTAAAGATGCATCTATCGGTACATATGGAAAATTATACAATTGACTTTCCGTAACTTTCAGAGAATTTAATCTCATAATCCGCTTTTCTCTCTGGTATTCATTCACCCATTCCACATATACATTTAACAGGATTTCACCATAAAACCCCATTAATCTTGATTTTTCTGTATTAATTCCCTGTGTCTCGCAAACAATGTTTAATTTATTTAATATTTCAAACAACCATGTGCAATAATCATCGAAAACTTCTTTATATGCAATTATTATGTTGTACCAAGATATCGAAGGACTTTCAAACAATACCCTTTTCAATGCTCTAATTTTATCAGGACATTCTGTTTTTACAGTTTCATATAAAATGTCTATCTCTTTTGTGCTATGTTCTATTGCAAAATGCTCATAAATAGTGTCAATGTTTTTTTTGAGTTTTTGCGAATATGCTGGTAATTTATTCGCAACAATTATATCTGCTTGTCCACATATACTTTTTATATCTTCAATCTTAGGACAATAATTAAGCTGATTATCTTTTTCAAATTGAAAAACACGTCTATAATGCATTAAACCTAGATACTCTGGGTTACTAATTTTATCTTGATTTTTCCACATCCAATACATACCTGTTAATTCACAATAATTTCTATTATATATTGAAATGTTATCACCTGTATCATCTCCTATCATATTTCTATTTAGCCATTCAACTGTGTTTTCCGTTAATTTTCCATCTTTAGAATTTAATTTATTTACTTTTCTTCCAACATTCAATGGTAAAAAAACCTCATTTTGAATCAAATTTGCTGGTTTATGATAACATACAGCAATTTTAACATTCTTCGGTCTCCTTTCAAAAAAGAATAGTTTTTTTAGAAAATCTGATTCATTATCTATATTATGGTTCTTACTTTTTTCAATATCTTCTTTTTTAGTTCTGTCGTTATAATAATGAAATGATTCATCTTTATTGTCACATAAAAAAGAAAAACCATAAATATCGTTTATACTTAACTTACTTCCAGTACTTTCCATATATTTATATACAGTATATATTGTTGTGCATCCTGTAGTCGGTAATCGTTCACCACATTTAGAAACCACATCATAATACATGTCACTATCGACAAATGAACATTTTAATTTTCTTTTTATGCAATCTCTATATAATATTTTTAACATATTATCATTTAGAATTCGTATATATTTGTAATCTCCAGACCAACCAATATATTTAAATTTAGTGTTTAATGATTTATCTTCAATATCTTCTCCTCCAAATCCTCTAATCCATATATCTGTTTTCATTCCATAATCATCACTAAATCCATTTGTTATATAATTATTAAATCTTATAACAAGATCATGTGAATCAATAATTTTTCCCTTCTTTAGTCCATTCTCGGATGGTCCGTTTCCAACGATTGCAATGCTTTTATTTTTAATAATGCTTTCAAATAATCTATCATTTTTTTTCATATATAAATACAATTTTGCCGATTTTTCAATCATCAAATCTGAACTTATATTTTGCTTATATGCAATATATGAAACTGTCAAATAATACTTTATATCCTGATTTCCATATATTTTCGTATATTCCTTTAACAGTTTTATTGCTTCATTCTTGTCATTGTGTAAATAGCAATATGCTATTTGTATAAGCCAATAATCTTTCGAACTAATTTTCCAAATATCAGGCCAGCTATTCAAACTCTGACACAAACTCTCATATATTAAACAACTTTCTTTATCAACTAATAAATATCTAAGTGCAATTCCTTCTACATGTTGCGTATTAATTGAATTAACAATTATGTCTTTTATTTTTTTATTTTTAATTTTTTCAAATTTTTCAGTTATATCTTCATATGCCATTATTCTATATCCTACCCTTCATTCATCTTCGGATAAGCCTCGCAGACCACCTGCGGCTCACCGCACATTTTCATTTTTCCTTTTTCAATCCATACAACCCGGTCACAATTTTCTAAGATCGTACCCATACTATGTGACACCAAAAGCACCGTACTTCCTCCATGGATCATCTCTTTCACCCGCTTCAAACTCTTTTTCCGGAAGAATTCATCCCCGACCGAAAGCACCTCATCCAGGATGAGGATTTCTGCGGTTTCTCCAATGGTTGCGATTGCAAAACCGAGACGGCTCACCATACCGGAAGAAAAGTTTTTCACTTTTTCTTCCATGAAGCCTTCGAGTTCCGCAAATTGCACGATCTCATCATATTTCGAATCAATGAACTCTTTGGAGTAACCGATGATTGCACCATTTAAGTAGACGTTTTCTTTTGCGGTCAGTTCCATATCGAATCCGGTTCCAAGTGTCAGAAGCTGTACTTTTTTCCGGTCGCACCGGACTTCTCCGCTGCTTGGCTTTAAAGCTCCTGATACAATTTTAAGAAGTGTACTTTTACCGGAACCGTTGGTTCCGATGATTCCTACCACTTCGCCCTTGTATACATTGAACGACACATGATCTAACGCGAGCAGCTCCCGGTAACTGATCTGCTTTTTCAAAAGCTGGATCACATACTCTTTGATACCGGAAACATTGTTCATCGCAATCCGGAACTGCATGGTGACATCTCTGACTGCAATCACAGGTTCTTCGCCTGCACGTTCTTCCGGCACAGTTGCCGTCTGATCTGTTGTAACCTTTTGCCCGGCATAATTTTTTTCATGTACAGAAGTCTTTTGATTATTAGCAGCACTGCTATCTCCGGCAGATAGCTCTAACTCTGCTTTCCATGCCCTTATTTCATCTTCTGAAATATCCAGCGATAGATCTTCAATCTCCAAATCATCCTGATTTGATGCTTCGTTTCCAAATTTGTTTTTCCAACTATGATCCTTTGATTTCTTTGTGTCTGATTGTTGAAATGTTTCTGTAGAAACTTTCTCTTTTCCAAGTCCAAAAGGATGTGAACGTTCCTTCCTGTTTTTATCCATTCGGACAACGAGAATAATCGCCAGTATCATAATTACCAGTGTCACCGCAAGAATGATGACCAATTTCATCATCTGGTTATAGAAGTTCTCCTGCCCTTCATTTGGATTCCAGGTTTCCAGTTTGTTTCCGGTCGTGATCTTATAGAACTCGGTCTGCCCTTCTAAATCCATCGCATAGACGATGGACTCACTCTGGATGATGTCAAGTGTCAGTTCCTGTGGCCACTCGCTGCACACATACGGAGACATGAAGTAATATTTTTCTCCGTTGACTGTGATGGAATTGCAGGGATACAGTCTATCTTTTTCACTGCTGTAAGCGTACAGGTAAAGGTTTTTTTGACTGTCCGCCAGATACACAAAACTGATATCTCCATTTGCTGACAGATATGCAGCCACTTCTGTTCCCTGATAGGTGATGGTTCCGGTATCATACTGGAAATCAATGTTCTCCGGCGTGTACTGGGAGAGATCCACCAGATAGCAGGTCTGCTCTTCCACTGGCACTTCCATCACTGTCGGAATATCCGAAACCGGATTCTCTTCTTCAGTTTCCGTCTCCTGACTTTCCTCCGGCGGAGTATCCCCAACCGTATCTTCACCAGAAATTGTGACATAGGTTGATGCCAGAGTTGTCACGTCAAACTCTTCTGCATTATCTCCGGCAGTGTGGATCACTGCACTCTCTATTTTTATATCTGCCGTTCCACCGCTTCGTGTCTGGAACTTTAACATGTATTTGACCTGCGCATTGACTCCGGTTCCACTTAACGTGATAACTCCGTTTTCCTCGGAATCACCACCCCCGGTGTACTCCAGACGCCTGTTATCGTAGGATATTTTGACCTCATAGGTTCCGATCTTCGAATCCCCGTTCAGGTATACGCCAATCGGAAATGCCTCATTGTCGGTTGCCGTATAATAATTAGATCCGAACGTGACAGTTGCATTTTCCGCACGGATTTCCCACGGTATTCCTATTGCCAACACAAAGAATGTGCCTAGGAGTATTATCCTTTTCCATTTTTCCCAGATTTTTAATCTCACTTTTGTATGTTCACTCCAATCTCTGCTTTTTCCTTGTACTGTTCCTTCACGGATTTTTTCTTCTGTATCTAACCATTATATTTTCTGCATCACATTGTTTTCTTTTTTTGAGAACACGTAGTAACCGATCAGAAAACTTACAATGCCCCACAAGATCATTTTGATCCATAGATCCGTCTCCGGCCATTTCTTATACATGACGCAGTCCCTCGCAAATGCGATATAGACAAACACCGGATTGTTTCCGATGACTTTCTGCATCATCAGCGTTGTGCTCTCATACGGATAAAAGATCGCCGACATGTACATCCAGAGTGTCAGGACGATCGAATACAGATATTTGATGTCCGCAAAAAACACGTATAGGATTGAGAGCACGTACCCGATTCCCATGGAGAACAGCAGGCAGAAAAATACATCGATTGGAAACAGTAACATCGTCGGGCTGATTTTGATCTGAAACACGACGAGCATGAGCACATAGGCAACGCAGGTGTATCCAAAGTTGGTCAGTGCGGTATAGATCCTTGCCAGAACAAATGTCTGTTTCGGAAGTTTTACTTTTAACAGCAGCGTCCGATTATCGACGAGCGCCGTCATTGCGGAGTTTGTCGCACCGGAAAAGAGCTGCCAGAAAATCGTTCCGGTCAGATAGTAGATTGGATAGTTTTCAATCGTACGTTTAAAGATCGTGCTGAAGATCATGGACATAACTGCCATGGTCATCAGTGGATTTAACACACTCCAGATCACACCGAGAAAAGATCTCGCATATTTTCTTTTAATCTCTCTGTCTACAAGCTGTTTGATGACAAAGTAATATTGTTTCAGTTCTTCCTTATTCTTTCTCACGACTGTAATTTCCTGTCTGTTTTTTCTTCTCTATTTTCTTTTGAGCTTTATCTTCTAGACTTTGCGGTCAATTTCTTCTGCAATCTGATAATCTGATTCAGGCTGTAATTTACCTGCCATGAATCAGATTTTGTTTCAGCCATTTGCGCAGATAGATCACATATTTATAAAAAACTGCATGCAAACGGTTTCTCGCCCTGCCTCTCTCATTCAGTGTTCTGCACGTTGCGATACTGCCCTCGATCCACGCACTCTCATGGAGTACCTTTTTCCGGACGCCTGTCATGATGAGCAGACGGTTGAACAAATGATGGTTTTTGATCTCCTGCTCTGAAAAATCTGCGGACACTTTCTGATTGTTATCCTCTCTCACATCATCCGAGAAAAGCAGGCTTCCGTATGCCTCAGCCTCAAACTGTGTCGGGTTTCCCATAAAGGGCGATAGAAGTTCCTCCACATACCCACTGTCCGCCTGCGGAAATTGATTTCTGCACTTACAATTCTTCTCTGGTAATTGCTCCCAGCGCTTACTGTCCTGCTGCAAGGATTGCTTTTTCTCCTTCAGAAACTCTTCCAGCCAGCAGATATACCGGCTGATCCGTTCCCGGTTCAGGTTCTCCCTGCTGTCTGTCACCGGAACATAGATGATTTTAT
>ERZ1026846.2018-NODE-2018-length-11554-cov-7.216714_pt1 | contig 11554 bp, 8 predicted proteins | sample MGYA00380153_ERZ1026846 | MGnify/ENA primary metagenome ERZ1026846 (study PRJEB33269, sample SAMEA4719789) | human gut metagenome | biome: human-associated habitat; feature: organic feature; material: feces | place: Cameroon | collected 2013-10 ... | reverse complement strand
CACCTATATTCATTTATTAAAAAACAAACAATGAACAACAAATCAAACGAGAAAAGCAGTATGGTGCTGAAAGCAGCCTTTGCGATGCTCGCAGCAGGTATGCCAATGCAGTATGCTTCTGCCAATGGCAACGTGGCTCCTAATGCTTTGACACAGGCTCAGGGCTCTGTCGTTCAGGGTACTGTTAAGGATGGTACTGGCGAACCACTTATCGGCGTTAGCGTCGTAGTGAAGGGTGCCACTGGTCTTGGTGTAGTTACAGACATCGACGGTAACTACAAAATCAACGTTAAGGACAAGAACGCTGTCTTGGTGTTCTCTTACATCGGCTACACACCGCAAGAGGTAAAGATCGGCGGTCGTTCAAGCGTAGATGTAACCATGAAGGACGAGAGCTCAGTGCTCAAGGAGGTCGTAGTAACCGCCATGGGTATCAAGCGTAAAGAGTCGTCACTTACTTACTCTACACAGCAGGTGAAGGCTTCTGACCTCAACCGTGTGCAGGATCCGAACGTTGCCAACTCTCTCGAGGGTAAGGTATCTGGTGTAACCATCACTCCGTCAGCAGGTGGTGCAGGTGGTGCTTCTAAGATTATCCTCCGTGGTAACAAGTCTATCCTTGGTTCGTCTACTCCGCTTATCGTTGTCGATGGTGTTCCTATGAACAACTCGCAGCGCGGCCAGGTAGGCTCAGGTGCAAACATGCTTACAACAGGCGTATCAGAGGGTGGCGACGCTCTCTCAATGATCAACCCTGACGATATCGAGTCAATCAACGTGCTGAAGGGTGCCAACGCTGCTGCTCTTTACGGTTCGGAGGCTGCCAACGGTGTCCTCATGATTACCACAAAGAAGGGTCGCGAGGGTAAGGTTGGCGTTAACTTCTCTTCTAACGTCACATTCGATACTCCGCTCACAACTCCGAAAATCCAGAATATATATGGTGCTGCTATCGACGAGAAAGCAGGTACATTAGCTCTTACCAGCTGGGGCGATAAGCTCTCGGCTCGTAATAATGACCAGCTCCTCATCAATACTCCTATGTATGGTGAGCACTTCGATGGTACAAAATTTGAGAACAACGAGGTACACCTCCGCAACCGTGCAGGTAACGACCTTAATGATTTCTTCAAGACGGGTGTGACAACCAACAACTCTATCGCCCTCTCTGGCGGTACAGACAAGATGAGCAGCTACTTCTCTTATGGTAACTCTCACTCTAACGGTATGATTGAGAACAACTCTTACAACCGTCACACATTCTCTTTCCGTCAGAACTTCAAGCTCTACGACCGTGCTACTATCGACGTGTCGATGAACTATATTCAGACAAAGACAAAGAACCGTCCTGGTGGTGGTATCACAATGAACCCTATTTTCCACATGTACATGATGCCGCGTAACATCGACATCAACTACTATCGCAACAACTATCGTGTGGACAACGCACAGTGGTACACTGGTTTGCAGACTTATTTCAAGAAGAATTCTGACTATTTTGCACAGGACAAGAAAGACCCCGACAAGTACAACCCTGTATCTGCTTATGATAAGGTAACGGAGAAAGCTCTGATTGAAGGTCAGCCGATGCAGAACTGGGCTTACTCTGCTCAGGGCCAGAACAACCCGTACTGGCTTATGAACCAGAACTCAAGCATTGCTAAGGAGGATCGCTTCTTCGGTAACGTAACAGGTACACTCGACATCTACGACGGTCTTTCGTTCCAGGCTCGTTTGGGTATGGACTTCTCTAAGTACGAGAGCGAGTCGAAGCGTTACGCTACAACATGGCTCCCGGCTTCTATGGAGACATTCGGTCGCTACTGGTGGAGCTTCTCAAAGACAACCGACCTCTACACCGACTTCATGCTTACCTACAACAAGTCGTTCGGCGATTGGGACGTTTCTGCTACAGCAGGTTATGTAGGCCACATTCGCAAGAGCTATGGTAAGGGTACCGATGTTAATGCAACATACTACTTTGGCGATCGTGAGCACATCTCAAGTATTGCCAACTACTTCTCTACAGCAGCTGGTGGTCCTGGTGCTACATCTCCAAGCCAGAGCTCAGACTGGAACAAGGGTGCTGTTGTAACAGGTCAGATTGGTTGGAAGGAAATGGTTTACTTCGATGGTTCATACCGTCGCGACTGGTACCGCGCCTTCCGTCAGTTCAAGGATCGTGGTACGCCTGAGGATTACGGCTACTTCGGCTTCGGTGCTAACGCTATCGTAAGCAACATCGTTAAGATGCCAGAGTGGTTCAACTACTTGAAGTATCGTGCTTCTTACTCAGAGGTAGGTAACTCTATCCCGGGTACTGTGTTTGCAGCAGGTTCAACCAACTATCAGACTGGTGCATTCTCAGCTTCACAGTGGGCTACCTTCAAGGATCCACGTCCTGAGAAGACTGCTTCGTTCGAGACAGGTTTCGAGGCTTTGTTCCTGAAGAACCGTTTGAGCTTGGACGTTACTTACTACAACTCTACAATGTCTAACCTCTACCTCGTTGGTACTAACGCTTCTGGCAAGTCAATCCCAATGAACTCGGCTAAGATTCGCAACCAGGGTATTGAGGCAACTGTAGGCTACGACTTCAAGTTCGGTCAGCTCCGTTGGAAGACATCTTACAACCTCTCTTACAACGACAACAAGATTCTCCGCACTGCTTACGATGCGAAGACAGGTAAGGAGAACGTTATCGCTACATACGTAGGCGGTGTTCAGGTGCTCTATAAGGAAGGTGGCTCAATGGGCGACATGTACGTAACTGACCTTAAGCGCGATGCTAATGGTTACTACTTTGTGAGTGACGATGGTGAGCTCTCTATGGAGACAGAGTCTGAAAAGACATACGGCAAGTTCGTAGGCAACCAGAACGCTAAGTGGCAGATGGGTTGGTCTAACACATTCACATGGAAGGACCTCTCTCTCTCATTCCTCATCAACGGACGTATCGGTGGCAAGGTGCTCTCTATGACTGAGTCTTACCTCGATGGCTACGGTTTGTCACAGCGCACAGCTGACGCTCGTCTCTATGCTGAGAAGAACAACATATATGCAGATCCGTGCTATGGCAACAATCTTCTCGGTATTGCTCTCGATGACGGTTCTGGTCGTGTTGTTCCTATCGATGCTTACTACAACTCAGTGGGTGGTGTAACACCTCAGGACATCGAGCGTTACCTCTACAGCGGCACTAACTTCCGTCTGCGTGAGCTCTCTTTGGGTTATACATTCCGCAACCTCTTCGGTCAGAATAAGAACCTGAGCCTCTCGTTCATCGCTCGTAACCTGTTCTTCATCTATAAGGACGCTCCGGTAGATCCAGACGTATCGCTCTCTACTGGCACAGGTCTCGGCGCATTCGAGGTATTCAATATGCCGTCGTCACGTTCGTTCGGCTTCTCATTGAATGTAAACTTCTAAAACAATTCAAAAAAGTAAAACAGAATTATGAAAAATTCAAAGATATTTGTTTACGCTGCGCTTGCACTCTCTGCCTTCGGTATGCAGTCGTGTCTCGACTACGACACCCCGGGTGATGAGCTTAATGCCAATCAGGAGACAACGGAGACAATCGTGAGCTCTGGCAAAGCGGATGTAATCGACTATAGAAAAGAAATCTCGGCAGCAGAGCTGAAGCAGGCTACCAGAGAGATGCGTACCCAACTGGGTTCTGCGCTTAAAGCGATCTATAGCTTGCGTGGTGGTAAGGACGGTAACGCTCCTGCTGCACATGCTTATCAGTTTGCATACAGTCTTGGCCCAGACAACTATGTACAGTATTTCTGTGTACCTCACTCAGACTTCCCGTACTCTAACTTCACATTGCGTTCTACATACGATATGTGTAAGGGTTCAATCGGTGGTCCTGGTGCAGGTTTCAGTGCGATGAAACTCGATATGGCTCCTACTCTGAACGCATCGAAGATCGACTATATGCCAGAGATTAAAGCCATCTTTCTTATGCTCTTCAACTATTCGGCTATTGAGAATGCTGACCTCTTCGGTCCGATGCCTTATACCGATTTTAAGAATCTGAAGGAAGAATCACCGTTTACCTACGATGATGTAAAGAAAATCTATTACAAAGTGGAGGCTGATCTTGATACTGCCATCAACTGTTTCAAGTATTATGCTGGTCAGCACTTGGCTATGGTTGACAAGGAAGATGCGGATGGTAATCCAATCTATGTTCTTGATTCAGACGGCAACAAGATAGTTCTTAAAACCGTAGAGGATAAGGACTCGGTTGATGCTGATGGTAATCTGGTTTATAAGACCGAAAAAGAGGAGAAGTTGGTTGATAACCGCTCTAAGGATTACAAGAAGCAGATTGGAAGTACTATCAAAAGTCGCGTGCAGTTGCTCTCTTCAGGCTATGCTGACGCTTCAGACCTCAGTGTATGGATTCGCTTTGCTAACTCTTTGAAGCTCCGTATGGCTATCCACATGACTGGTGTTGACCCTGCTAAAGCACAGAAGTGGGCTGAAGAAGCAGTTGATCCGAAAAATGGTGGCGTGATAGAGGAAGAATCTGATGAGATTGCACTCTACGTATCTAAGACAGGTACAGCTCACCCACTTGTTGAGATTACAGGCTCTTGGCATGATGCTGTCATTGGAGCATCATTTATGAACTTGTTGGAGAATCTCGATCATCCGTATATGAAATATCTCTTCACAAAGAATGAGGTAGCTTTGGCAAAGAGCCCCCGTGCCGTTTCTGGTACATCAGCTCCTGCCGTCACTCCTAAGGGAAGTGTATATGTAGGTATGCGTAATGGTGTTACTCCAGGTATCGGTCAGGCTGCTGCTGCTAACCCATACGCAGGCTATTCTACGCTTGATAAGGATTATTTCAGCAACTGCCAACCTCCTCTCTATTTCATGAAGGTTTCGGAGGTTTGCTTCCTTCGTGCAGAGGGCGCAATCCGTGGTTGGAACATGCAAGGTGAGGCAAAGGAATTCTATGAGAAGGGTATTCGTACAGCCTATCTCGAAGACCGTAACAGCCCATATAAGGAGTACACCCAGTATGTTGAGCAGTATCTTAATGTGGATACACCGAAAGACATTCCTTATGTTGACCCACAGGGACGTTCAAAGGATATGCAGAGCGTAACAAAGATTGGTGTGAAGTGGAACGATGGTGATTCTAAGGAGACAAAGCTCGAGAAAATCATCACACAGAAGTACATCGCTTCTTTCCCGTACAGCTACGAGTCATGGGTTGACCTCCGTCGTGTAGGCTATCCTAAACTCTTCCCGATTTTGGGCACACGTCATGGTGACGGCTCTATCAAGCTTGGTAAGTCAAACGTGCAGACAGCCGTTAATATTATGCGTCGTATTCCTTGGGCTTCAGACGATCCACAGACAAAGGAGGATATCGCTAATAGTGGTCTGCCAGCTCTTGCACGTGATGCTGATATGGGTGTCGCTCGCGATATTCAGATGCAGCACCTCTGGTGGGATAATGGTGCGTCTAACTTCGAGACCACAGAATAATATTAATATTATCTAACGATTAAAATTAAAGAAATGAGAAACTCGAAAATATTATTTTCAAAGTTTGCCTTTGCATTTCTCGCATTAGCAGGTATGACTACTTTCACATCGTGTGATGACGATGAGGAGAAGTTTACCAATCCGCAAGGAGAAAAAGAGTATAATGTGTACTTCAATGTGGGTAAGTACGACTCTGAAGAGGGCTACTTGGAACACGAATATGCTTATCACGCTTATGGTGTTGGACAATTCTATCTTGACACCTATAATGTAGTAGGCGATACACTGCTCTCAAGTGGTGAGGATGTGGAGATTGCTTTAGAGGGCGCAAAGAAGTCGGATCCTTACGACGAAAGTAATCAGAATGTATGGCGAAATAACTACAGCTTGTCGGGTGGCAACAGAACATTCGTTATGCGTAGCTTCAGTAGAAACCCCGAAGATGCTGATGATTTGACCCACTATTACGATAAATCGAATTATGCAAAGGTTGTCATCAAGGACAAGATTATGAAGACAATCGACCCCGTGATTATCGGTCGTATCTCTTCTGACAACTTGGAGATTACCAACCTGATTACTAAAAAGCCATTGACCATTACTAAAGATATGGCACTTTTAGGTAAGGAGGTAGCAGGTGGTTTTGTTATCTATGATATTCGTGACCGTGTGTCTAACCCACACCTGTTCGATGCAGAGGGTAATTTTAACACGTATGGCTACGATTACGATCAGATTTTGAACGCAGAGGACAAGATTGGCGAGCTTACTGCTGATCAGTTTGAACGTACAAATGTTGTAACAGAAGTTGTTGCTGGCTACAAGGTAGTAATAACTTCTCCGTTTACTATCGCTGAGTAATCACAAAACTAAAAATAAAAAGGGCAGGGTTCCGGCTTCGGAACCCTGCTTTTTTTGTTAAATAGGTCCTAATCCCAAATTTCGATATAACTTTTGGGATTACAATCCCAAATTTATATGTGATTTTTGGGATTAGAGCAATTTTTGTGTATCTTTGCAAGTGTAATATAATATTAATGTTATGATATCAAGACTATTGCAGAAGACAATTGAATCGCGGTTGTTTGCAGGAAAGGCGATCATCGTGATAGGAGCGCGTCAAGTAGGCAAGAGTACGTTGTTTAAGCTTATTCTTGAAAAACAAGACTATAAGGCATTGCAACTTAATTGTGATGAGCCCGAGGTGAGGGATATGCTTAGCAATATAAACACTGCAGAGCTACGACTTCTCATAGCCGACAATCGTATAGTTGTTATTGATGAGGCGCAGCGAGTGGAGAATATAGGTATGACATTGAAACTAATTACCGACAACTTCCCTGATGTGCAGTTGCTTGTGACAGGTTCTTCTTCTTTTGAATTGCAGGACAAGCTGAATGAGCCGCTTACTGGTCGTAAGTATGAGTATCATCTTTATCCAATCTCCACTGCCGAGTTGATGGCAAGTAACGGTCTTCTTGGTGTGAAGCAGACCCTTGAGCAGCGCCTCGTCTACGGCTCTTATCCCGATATATTGAACCATGCCGATGATGCAAAAGAACTGCTGATGAACCTCGCTGGCAGTTATCTCTATAAAGACCTGTTGACGCTCGAGAGCGTACGCCGTCCTGTTCTGCTCGGCAAGTTGCTTACTGCTCTTGCCTTGCAGGTGTGCAGTGAAGTGTCGTACAACGAACTTGCGCAGACCGTTGGTACAGACAATAAGACTATAGAGAAGTATATAGACCTTTTGGAGAAATGCTACATAGTGTTCCGGCTTAATGGCTTTAATCGCAATCTGCGTACTGAATTGAAGAAGAGCAAGAAAATCTACTTCTTTGATAATGGCATACGCAATGCGATTCTCCAGAACTTTGCACCTCTCTCGCTTCGTCAGGATGCAGGTGCGCTATGGGAGAATTTCATTATCAGCGAGCGTATAAAGCGCAACCACTATTCGGGTCGTTACGTCAATAGTTATTTCTGGCGTACCACCCAGCAGCAAGAAATTGATTATGTGGAGGAGTGTGATGGGCAGTTTAGTATTTTCGAGATGAAGTGGAACTCACGTCGTGCCAACACTCAATTTCCTTCTTCGTTCCTAACAGCGTATGATGTGAAGGAAAAGGCTGTGGTGACTCCCGAGAACTGGATAGAATGGGTTGTGTAGGGTGCTATAAAGCTATAAATAAATCGAGTAGATGAAAATATCTACCATATCTTCCAGTCGGCGCACAACGTGCTGTGTATCAGCGAGGTAATGGCTGGGAGATGCCTGAACAATAGGGGTTATCTTCCAGCCTATCTTCCAGTTTGTCTTCCTGCTCATCTTACATCCGTCTCTCGGCATTTTGCCGTAGCGTGGCAACCTTGTTGTCGTAGCGTGGCAATCTTGTTGTCGTAGCGTGGCAACCTTGTTGTTGTAGCATGGCAATCTTGTTGTTGTAGCGTGGCAACCTTTAGGGGGTGCAGCGGTCTCCGCTGCATCAACATAGCTTCAGATAAGAATCTCCCACGGAACACGCAGAACCCACAGAACCTTCTGGCAGGTAAGAGCCTCCCACGGATTTCACAGATGCTCACGGATTTTTCTTCTCCGCCAGTCGTTTCTGTGTGTTCCGCGAATTCTGTGGGAAGATAGTTTTGTGGCTGCGTGGGTATGGCAGGGATGCCATACCCTCCTAATCTGTGCACATCTGTGCAATCTGTGGGAGCTTTCGTAGGAGGGTATGGCATCCCTGCCATACCCACGCTGCCCTCCGAATTCCTTCCATAGAACCCACTCCAAGTTTGTTTACGCAAGTCCTCCCACAGATTTCACAGAATACACAGAAGCTTCTGGCGGAGAAGAGTCTCCCACAGATTTCACAGATGTACACAGATTTTTCTTCTCCGCCAGTCGTTTCTGTGTGTTCCGTGAATTCTGTGGGAAGATAGTTTTGTGGCTGCGTGGGTATGGCAGGGATGCCATACCCTCCTAATCTGTGAAAATCTGTGCAATCTGTGGGAGAATATCTTGCGTCAGAAACTTCTGTGCAATCTGTGGGAGGATATTCCCCACCTGTCGTTTCTGTGTTCCGTGAATTCTGTGGGAAGATATTTGGGTGGCTGCGTGGGTATGGCAGGGATGCCATACCCTCCTAATCTGTGCATATTTGTGCAATCTGTGGGAGAATATCTTGCGCCAAAAGTTTTTTGCAATCTGTGGGAGAATTGTAATGTTGGTGCACGATTGCTTTGTTGGTGCAGCAGAGACTGCTGCACCCCCTTGTAGGATGCAAAAAGTGCATTGATTTCTTTGTCGTTACGAAGTTTCGTTGTATATTTGCAATGTAAACAATACATTCAACTATGGGCAAATACATCAATCCGTTCACCGACTGGGGCTTCAAGCGACTCTTCGGACAGGAGTTCAGCAAGCCGTTGCTGATAAGTTTCCTCAACGACCTGCTCGTCGGCGAGCTACACGTCAAGGACCTCACGTTCCGCGACAAGGAACTGCTGCCACCCACGAAAGACCAGCGTGGCATCATCTGCGATGTCTACTGCGAGACGGACACCGGCGACCGCTTTATCGTTGAGATGCAGAACCGATGGCAGCCGAACTTCCTCGACCGCTCCATCTGCTACGCCTGCCGTAGCATCCTCGATCAGGTGGACAAGGGTAGGGCAGAGCGCGAGGATGCCTATAAGTTTCTGCCCGTTTACACGATATGTTTTATGAACTACATGCCGCATACGGACGAGGTATCTAAGTTCCGTACGGACATCGTATTAGCGGACAAGGACACGAAGGCGCAGGTGTCCAACAAGCTCCGCTTTATCTACTTGGCGCTTCCGCTCTTCGAGAAGAAGGCGGAGGAATGTGTTACCGATTTTGAGAAATGGATTTACGTATTGAAGCATATGGAAGCATTAAGCAGAATGCCGTTCACGGCACAAAAGGAGATATTCAAGCAGCTTGAGGACTATGCCGACAGCCACCGCCTTACAAAGAAGGAGTGGGAGGCGTACGAGAATAGTCTCTGGGTTGTGCGCGACAATATGGCGTGCATGGCAGCTGCAGAGCGCGAGGCACGAGAGAAAGGACACGCGGAAGGTCGTGCGGAAGGTCGTGCGGAAGAGAAGAAAGCCATAGCGAAAAATCTTCTTGCAATGGGATTTACCATTGAGCAGGTTGCTCAAGGCTCAGGCTTGCCAATAGAAGAGGTGAAAGGTTTACAATAACACCAGGGGGTGCAGCAGTCTCTGCTGCACCAACATAGCTTCAGATAAGAACCTCCCACGGAACACGCAGAACCCACAGAACCTTCTGGCAGATAAGAGCCTCCCACAGATTGCACAGATACTCACGGATTTTTAGGTTGCGTTTTGCCTCCTAATCTGTGCATATCCGTGCAATCCGTGGGAGTTTTCGTAGGAGGGTATGGCATCCCTGCCATACCCACGCTGCCCTCCGAATTCCTTCCATAGAACCCACTCCAAGTTTGCTTGCGCAAGTCCTCCCACAGATTTCACAGATGCGCACAGAAGCTTTGCTTGCACAGGGTTCTCCCACGGAACACGCAGAACCCACAGAAGTTTCTGGCGGAGGATATCCTCCCACGGATTTCACTCTAAACATAGAATAATGACATTGGTATAGACATTTTGCATATTTTAGTCAATTGCCTAATTCCTATATACACCCCAACAGGATTTAATTGGAAAGTTGTTATTTGGTTATTTTTGAAAACGTCAAATGCATATTGCCATCGAGCATCCTTCTGAATATGATAGTCACGAACCTCATCTTCTGTAAATGGAATTGCTTTATTTTTCAAATCTTCAAACAGGGGGATTAACAGGTCTTTATTTGCTTGATTGAAGGCTTCTGTTACAGTCTTGGTGTTTGTGACATTAAAAGACACACATTGCCCTTCAATAAAAAACAACCCCATTATATATGGTAGATTAGTTCGTTGAGAAACATTCATTAGTTGTGGATACTTCTGAAAAATATCATTTAATTCATTCAATGAAATATTATGTCTAAAAAATAAATCATAATCAGAAAGTAGATATTTTTCAAGTGGTTCTACAACGTGAAATGCCGATATTCCATAGCCACATCCGACTTGCTTTAGGTGGGCTATATCCAATGAATTGATATTTTTTAATCTTTCTACTAACGGGGCCAACTTCAATAACAAGTCATCATATTGTTTTTTGTTGTATGGGAATATCAGTTTACTAAAAACCATTATTGCCAATAATGACACTGTATTGGAAGATAGTTTGGGTATTATGTTTCTCGCCTCATCTATTATAGATTGTTCTGTTGTTCTTTCTTGTACATTCAAACGTTCGATTAGTAAATCTATAAGATTTTCACCTAATTCTTCATTGCCGGATGCGATGTAATTTTTAAATGTCTCATTTAATGCCATCTGAATTGCAGGCTCTTTGAAACGATGTAATAAATCTTCCTTTAATGAAGTTATTCGGTCTATTGTTTTTTCCGATATGTCAGATAATCTCTTCTCGGCCTCGACCCTCGCATCTTGAGTATAAACAGCCAACTCTGCTTTTACTACATATTTGCAGATTTCCATAGCAGTTTCAGCTGTAATGCCATTAAAGTTAATGTCACCTTTTGCTTGTACTATGGTGGATTGATTAACACTCTCTATTTTCTGATCATTTCCGAAATTCATTGTTATTGCCGTTTACCTGATTTATAGTGCTATTATGAACATCTTTAATTGTCTGCTTGTTACTTTTCCCACCTTTTTTAATCAGGTAGAAAATACCACTAATAATACCTCCGACTATAGCAACAAGAAGAGGAGTTATCCATACTGAGTTATCTTTCAAAAAATCCATGATAGCTATTTTAGTTTATATTTATATTAAAAAAACAAACAGCGTGCCAAAAATCTAATTACGCAAAAATATGTCATAATGTCATATTTTTATAGAAAAAACATCGTAGATTGGGACAGCGGTTTCTTTGCTACTTTCTTTGTCCGCCATCATGCTCACCGAAAGAAAGTAGGGC
>ERZ1026846.2007-NODE-2007-length-11596-cov-3.232476_pt1 | contig 11596 bp, 8 predicted proteins | sample MGYA00380153_ERZ1026846 | MGnify/ENA primary metagenome ERZ1026846 (study PRJEB33269, sample SAMEA4719789) | human gut metagenome | biome: human-associated habitat; feature: organic feature; material: feces | place: Cameroon | collected 2013-10 ... | reverse complement strand
CAGCTATATAAGAAGACAAACATCACGTTTGTGGCTTGCAGTCACTGGTTGGAAGAGCGTGCACGAAAAAGTGCCCTCAGTGCCGGACATACCGTGACCAGCATTCCAAACCCTATCAACACAAACTTGTTTCACCCTACTGATAAGTTGCCCATACGCAAAAAGCTGAATTTGCCTACCGATAAGAAATTGCTTCTTTTCAGTTCTATGAAGATTACCGACAAACGGAAAGGTATCGACTATCTGGTTGAGGCTTGCCGCTTGCTTACTCAGCAATATCCCGATTTCACCAAGACCATAGGCGTAGTGGTGGTAGGAGGCGAATCGCAGCAATATGCCGACTTGTTCCCCTTCCCTATCTATTGCATAGACTATGTGTCTAACGAGAAAGAGATAGCCGAGATATACAATGCCGTCGACTTGTTTGTTACTCCGTCGCTTATGGAGAATCTGCCTAACACCATAGCCGAAGCGATGTCGTGCGGTGTACCTTGCGTAGGCTTCAACACCGGAGGCATTCCGCAGATGATAGACCACTTGCACAATGGCTACGTAGCTCAGTATAAGTCGGCCGAAGACCTTGCCAACGGCATACATTGGTCGCTTAACGATGAGAGTTATGCTAGCCTCAGCGAAGAGGCACGCCGAAAAGCGGCAAATACGTATTCAGAGAGAACAGTAGCGATGAAATACATTCAAGTGTATAACCAGATAACCGGAGACAATGCATAACTTTCAACATCTGCATCCTAAATTTTCCATCATCACCGTGACGTATAACGCCGGTAAAGTACTGGAAGACACCATTCAAAGTGTCATTACACAAACATATAAGAACGTGGAGTATATCATTGTAGACGGAAAATCTACAGACGGCACTATGGATATAGTAAACAGATACCGCGAGCATATACACACCATAGTGAGCGAGCCTGATAAAGGACTGTACGATGCCATGAACAAAGGTATCGACCTTGCCACAGGCGACTATCTGTGCTTCTTGAACGCAGGCGACGAACTGCACGAAGACGATACCCTACAGCTGATAGTACACTCACTAAGCGGTGAGAAAGAGCTGCCCGACGTAATATACGGCGAAACCGCCATCGTTGACGAAGAAGGACATTTCTTGCGTATGCGCCGCTTGTCTACTCCCGAGCACCTTACATGGAAGAGTTTTCAACATGGCATGTTAGTATGTCATCAGGCTTTTATACCACGCAGAGACCTTGCCGTAAAATATAACCTGAAGTATCGGTTCTCTGCCGACTTTGACTGGTGCATACGCATCATGAAAAAGAGCCGTGTACTGCATAACACCCATCTTACCATCATAGATTATCTGAACGAGGGTATGACTACCCGTAACCATAAGGCATCGCTTAAAGAGCGTTTCCATATTATGTGTCACCACTACGGAACGGCATCTACCATTATGCGACACATGGGATTTGCTGTGCGAATGGTGTATAAAAAGTAATTTCAAAAGGCCGGTTACGAATATTTTTGTAAATTCGCCAAAACAAGAAACAAGACGATGAAACATATATTTTATATCATATTGATTAGCGTTATCGGTCTCACATCATGTAAGAAAAGCGACCGTTTCACCATAAAGGCAAATCTGACAGACTATCAGCACGACTATCTGTTTGCCGTGTACGATGACCCCGTATCGAAAGTGGATACCATCTATCCGCAGAAAGGAAAGTTCGCATACGAAATTGTTCCCGATACCATAAACATGTTCCGTCTGCTCTCTCCCGACGGTGATATTATCCCAGTCATTGCCGATAAGGGAGATGAGATGGAAATAGCCGGTACTATGGCGCAACCCGTCATCAAAACTAAGGGAAACAATAAACTCTACGCCGAATTCCTTGAAAGCACCAACGGAATGGACGACAAGCAGACAACGGAGCAAGCCGAGAAATTCATCAAGGCTAATCCGCAATCTTTTGTCTCGGCTTACCTTATAGACCAATACTTCGTACAGATACCAAATCCAGACCTGAAGAAAGCCGAAGCACTTATCGCTCCTCTTAACGGAAACATAAAAGACTGCCGCATCTTGAGTATGGTACTTCGTAATCTCTCGGAAAATAAGAACTGGAACAACAATTCGGAAGTACTGCCTTACATATCATGCAAGGACAGAAACAATAAGTTCGTTTCATGGAGCACAGAAGAGGGTTGCTATACACTAGTCAACATATGGGCCAGCTGGAACGAGGAAAGCGTAGCCGCACACGATTCTATATATAAGATAGCCGAGAAACTTCCGGAAGGTAAGTTCAGAGTACTGAACCTCTCGCTCGACTATGACAAGAAGGCTTGGCTAAGAAAATGCAAGAAAGACTCTAAGAAGTGGATAGAGAGTTGCGACTTCAAAGGATGGGGTATGCCTATGATAAAGCAGGAACAGATAACCAAGTTCCCTACAAACATACTGATAGACCGTAACCGTAAGAAGCTTGCTTATAATCTGTACGATGATGCGCTCTATAAAGAGGTAAAACAGCGCATCGACTCTGATGATGCGGAGAAGAAGAACAAGAAGAAATAAAAGAGAACACACCTTAAATCTATACTAACCTTAATGCTGGTAAAACTGTTTGGTGCCGCCGTTCAAGGTATCGACGCTACCATTGTCACAATAGAGGTAAACAGCTCTCGTGGCATAAAATTCTATTTAGTGGGACTGCCCGACTCGGCGGTCAAAGAAAGTCATGAACGTATAGTTTCAGCCCTGCAAGTAAACGGATACAAGTTCCCTACTTGCCAAATTGTAGTAAACATGGCTCCTGCCGATATCAAGAAAGAAGGCTCGGCTTACGACCTTCCGTTGGCTATCGGCATATTGGCGGCTACCGGAACTGTTTCTGCCGAGAAGCTTGGACGATATCTCATCATAGGTGAGCTGAGCCTCGACGGAAGTCTGCAACCCATCAAAGGGGCATTGCCTATAGCCATAGCCGCACGCCAACAAGAGTTAGACGGATTCATCTTACCCAAACAAAACGCACGCGAAGCAGCGGTTGTTAACAACCTTAATGTATATGGTGTTGAAAACATAACCGAGGTGATAGAGTTCTTCAACGGAACGCGCAACTTGACTCCCACCATAGTAAACACTCGCGAAGAGTTCTATAATAGCCAGACTTCATTTCCTTTCGATTTTGCCGATGTCAAGGGGCAAGAGAATGTAAAACGTGCGCTCGAAGTAGCTGCCGCCGGAGGGCATAACCTCATCATGGTAGGTGCGCCCGGAAGCGGTAAATCAATGATGGCAAAATGTCTGCCGTCTATCCTGCCACCGCTATCGTTGTCAGAAAGTCTGGAGACTACAAAAATACACTCCGTAGCAGGAAAGTTGGGGCGCGACTCATCGCTCATAGCCGTGCGTCCGTTCCGCAGTCCGCATCACACCATATCTCAGGTGGCGATGGTAGGCGGAGGAAGCACTCCACAGCCGGGCGAAATCAGTTTGGCGCATAACGGAGTACTCTTTCTCGACGAGTTGCCCGAGTTCAACCGTAGCGTGCTCGAAGTATTGCGCCAGCCACTAGAAGACAGACATATCACCATATCTCGTTCTCGCTATACCTTAGACTATCCTGCCAGCTTTACGCTCATAGCATCAATGAATCCTTGTCCGTGCGGATATTACAATCATCCCACACGCCACTGCGTATGCTCTACCGGACAAGTACAGAAGTATCTGAATAAGATATCGGGACCTCTACTCGACCGTATCGACATTCAAGTAGAAATTATCCCAGTGCCATTCGAGAAGTTGGCGGAGAAAGGAACATCGGAAAGCAGCGCCGCCATCCGCGAGCGAGTTATACAGGCACGGCAGGTACAAGCCGCACGCTTTGCCGACATACCGGGCGTGCATTGCAATGCTCAGATGAGCTCGCGCTTGCTCCACCAATTCGCCTTGCCCGACACGCATGGATTGAATCTTCTACGCAATGCCATGGAACGCTTCAACCTATCAGCCCGTGCCTACGACCGCATCTTGAAGGTTGCCCGCACCATAGCCGACCTTGACCACTCAGAGCAGGTATTGCCTCATCACATAGCCGAAGCCATAAGCTATCGTAACTTGGATAGGGAGAATTGGGCGGGGTAAACTCTTCAATGAAGTCGTCTTACTTCGACCGATACGCGTGCTTACTTCGGTCGAAGTAAGCACGTTGACCGACTCGAAGTGAGCATTTACTTCGGTCGAAGTAAGACGACTTTATCAATAATTTTCATAATATGCCCTCACAGACACCGATGATTGGCACGAACTGTGATTTGGGTGACGCAATGATAAAAACAAAAACGCTGCGATATAACCATAAAAAAGCCCGAAACTTCAAAAATGAGTTTCGGGCTTTTATGGTTATTTTTAAAATACTATTCTAAAAATAAGGGGCGAAATATTATTGGATTTCAACAGGTTTACCCAATTGAGAAACTGTGATACCTCCAGTTTCACCAGTAATCTTACCAGTTGTATCCTTAATAGTTTTGTTTTCTTGAATTTCAGTACCATTTAACTTATAATACATTTCAAGACCTTCAGACTTAGGATCTACAGTAAGCATATTCTGCTGCAACTGGTTACGTGTACGAGCTACACTCCACAAACGAACTTCACTCATATAACCTTTGAATGGACGTTCTCCCCATGGGAATCCAGGAATCTTACCGATATTGAAACCAACATCATCATTTGGAGCAAATCCTTCGATACCCCATTCTGAAGAAGCTACAACTTCACCATTAACGTAAATGTTAGTCTTACCTGAAGGCTGATCGTAAGTCAATGCTACATGATACCAACGGCCTGTTTGCAATGGCTGTGTTGTATTGTATTTCTGACGACCTGCAGCTTCAAGACACTCAGCAGGAGTACCACCACCTGGGTCACCAATACGGAAAATCATGACACCTTCTGTACCCATAACTGTATTGTTGCCATACAAGTCAGTAGGATATATCAAGGCTTCGTAAGTAAACGACTTAAAGAATGTACCTTCAGGGAAGCGTACATGAATGTAGTTACTATAGAAGCTTGCTGCTTTAGTAATCTTCACAGGCTTATTAATAAACAAATAAACCATGCTTGTACCCGGCAATGTTTCAATAGATGATTTAACGCGAACCGGCAAAATGAAAGGTTTACCTTCTTCCAATACATCAAGGTTCTTGATTTTCAGCTTAACACTTTCAGCGTACAATCTTCCTGTAGGTATAATAGAAGTAGCACTGCTCAATTCTACATCTTCCGGATTGAAGTATTGATATTCAGTTTTATACTGCTTGTTGTAATCGTCAACTACACTTGCGTCAGCAATAGTGTACGATACGTTCACTTCAGAAGAATTTGCTGTAGAAAGACGAGATGTCAAATCAAAAGACATTTCAGTAGCGTCGTCTTCTACATCGATAGTCATTTCCTTATTTTCAAAGTAGACTTTCGGTTCAAGCAAATCTCCTTCGCTTTGTTTGCAGGCACCTAATAAAAGCGCCATACAACCCATTATTCCAAATAAATATTTTTTTCTCATAAGAATCAATTTAAAACATTCAACTCATTAATTGTTGTTGCTTTCTTCGGTTTTACCCTGCTGTTCTTTCCACTGTTGGAATGTCTCCTGATTGATACGGATAGCCTGACGCATCCACTTGTAATCAGGTTTGTTATCGTAGTCGTTGTCTACACGATAAGCTCCTACACCACCTTTATATCCTTTGTACGGCATATAACGAGCTTGTTCCAACAATCTACCACCGCTTGCAGAATAGGACTCAAAGTTTTCAGTCATAATAAACTTATGAGGCTCTTCATAATAATCCAAGCTTGATACGCGACCGTAGCTCTGGATAATCCAGTAGTCAACATAACCCTTCAAAGGATCTACAAGGCTACCAAAGTTACCGTCGATACAGATCAGCTTATGACCTTTACCTTCAGGGTCGCTCATAGGGCCGATATACTTATTCATTTCTTTCACCAAATGAATCAAATGCTTGTTACTCTGCAATGTTCCATCCATATCGAATACACCAGAACCAATTTCCCAGTCGATATCATAACCGTCCCAGTCATTAGCAACCAATGAATCGCAAAGCGCTTTAGCAAAACGGTCCAAAGCCTTATAATGGCTTTCGCTTTCCAAATTACCATCGAAGCCCCAGTATTCCCAACGAGCTTTCTTCTTTGCTTCTTCTCTTTGCTGTTTAGTCCAGCCTTCTTCATCGGCTTGTTTATCAACCGGTGCGTAAACAGATGCCGGAGTTCTACCCTTACCTAAGTAAGACAACAAAGTAACTTCCAACAGTTTGGTACCTTTTACCTTCTGAACGAATTCCTTATCCCTCTTCTGTTCGGGAGTAATTTCAAAACGGTTAGGAGCACCACTCCACATAGATACGATATCCATGCTATCGGGCATAGAAGTCAAGTAACCACGACGGTAAGCACCAGCAGGAGACCAGTTAGAGAACCAACCAAAAGCTACCGGACGGCCATAGTTAACAGCCTGCTGCTTATATTCGCGAAGTTTTACATAATATTCTGAGTTCATAGCATCATCCATGGTGTTGTATCCACCGATATGCTCAACCTCAATATTCTCTACATCCGTACAAGAAGAAAATGCCATCATTCCTGCAAGAGGTAGAAGATATAATAATTTCTTTAATGCTTTCATACTTGCTAATTAAGATTTAAATGTATTATCATTAATTTTGCTTTGCCCAAATCAAATCAGTAGATTCCTTATCCGGACCTCCCAACTTCTGAACTGCGTCCTGATACAATTGCTGTGTAGCCTCTGTGCTCTTGAAGCTAACCGGATAAATCATACGACGGATACCGCGTTCGTCAGAGATATTAGATTTATTATAGTTACCTCCAGGAATAATCGGGTTCAACTTAGGATAACCAGTACGTCTGAATTCAGTCCAAGCTTCCTGACCGTTAGGGAACATAGCGATATATTTCTGAATCATGATTTTTTCAAGCTTCTGCTCTGTTGAACCGCTGAATTTAGCTGTTGTTTCGCAAGGAGCAGGAGAAGGATGACCATAATAACGTGAGCTGTTTTCTACAGCACTCGGTGTTTTGCCTGAATTCATATAAGAATCTACAGAACCCTGAACACCGTTTTCAGCAAACGACATTGCAATACCAGCTTTGTATAAAGCTTCAGCATCACCGAATTCCGCTCCATAGTACAAAGCAGCCTCAGCACGCAAGAATAATACTTCAGAAGTACGCATCCAGTATAGAGGAGAGTTTGCTGTCAAATTAGGCTTAGAATAGAAGTAATAAGAATCTTTATACCAAGACTTATCATCAGTACGAGTTTCTGTGTGTCCCAGAGGCACTCCCTGATATTTCTTACCGTCGAATGCTACAACACCTACTGTACATTCTGCATGTACTGGCAAGCAATATGCGCTCAAACGAGGGTCGTTATATCCTGTAAGATAAGACAAGATAGTAGTACCTACACGAGCATCGTTGTAGGTGTCTGAAATCCAGAAAATAGGGTTACGCAAAGAAATACCTGCACCAGTACCTGCTGCAGCTGCATCTTGAGCTTCTGTCATCACACCGATATCATGTGTCAAAGCCTTCTTAGCATATTCTTTAGACCAAGACTGCATTTCAGCATCGCGAGCTTCACGCAAACGCATAGCCAAACGGAGCATCAAAGAGTTAGCGTATTTCACCCATTTTGTTGTGTTTCCTTCGTATACCAAATCGTAGTCGCCCAATACCTTAACTCCGGCTTTTGCCAGCGGAGTCAATACTGTAACCGCTGCTTCCAAGTCGCTCAACATACCTTTATATACATCCTTTTCAGAATCGTAAGGTACATTAATTTCGCCTGAACCTGCTTTAGAATACGGAATAGGACCAAAGCATTCCAATACCTTGTGCCAACCAGAGATTTTCAATACCTGAGCTATAGCAGCAATTTCAGGAGAATTATATTGGTTAGCGTAAGCTGTCAGTTTTTTCCAAGGATCCAAAAGGTTGGTATAAGAGTTACGGAAAGTTGAAGAAATCCAGTCGTCTACCAATACATAATTCAGGTGACAGTTACCACCATTAAATGTATTGTTCATGCCAATATATCCACTCCATGCATCACCAGAGAGGTTATAAGCAATTTGATACTGATTCACTGGGTCGGTATCATCGGCTTGGGTACCTGTAGGGAAAACAGTCTTTTCCATAGCTGTAATCAAGCCACCAACAGCGTAGCCATCCATCATACCTTCTTGTTCGGTCATCTCATAAGGATTGGTATTAACCGCTTCAAAATCACATGATGTCATTGCAATTGCACCAAGAGCGATGGCAAACAATTTATGTCGATTCATACTTTTCATAGTTGTTTTTTAAAGTTTAAATTTCACACCGAAACCAAAGCTACGAACACTTGGTTGCATAAAATAGTCATTACCTTGTCCGAAGGTAGCTGTAGAAGGAGTCAGTTCTGGGTCGAACGGAGCCTTGCAATAAAGCATCCATGGGTTGTTAGCTATGAAAGAGATGTTAACGTCTTTCAAGATATTGCCAAACCACTTGTTAGGCATTGTATAGCTAAGTGTCAATTCCTGCAAACGAACATTTGTTGCGCTGTACAAGTAGTAGCTTGAAGTCTGATAGTTACCTGTACCAACCATCTGATAGTATGCCTTAGCGTTTACTGTACCCTGACCCGGGAACAAAGCACCACCGTTATCGCGTGCGTCAGCACTGCGCTGAGATACGCCGAAGCGGTCCAAAATAGCTTCTGTAGAAGAAGTAACAACACCACCGAAACGTCCGTTGATCAAGAAGCTCAAACCAAGACCCTTATAAGAGATAGAGTTGTTCCAACCCATATTGAACTTAGGAGCTACTTTACCCAAGTAAACAGGAGCGCCGTCTTCCATTTCGAACTTACCGTCTGTACTTACGCTTACGAAGCCCTGACCGTCTTTCTTGAAGAAACGAGTAGCGTAGATATCATGGATGCTACCGCCAACTTTCAAGATTGTACGGCCATTATCTTTCAATACTTCAGGAATGTTGAGAGGTTCGTCCATCAAATCTGTGTGATAATCGCTAACCATTTCCTTGATTTCATTGATGTTCTTAGAGAATGTTACTGTAGAAGAAACAGCGAAACCATTCTTAAATTTATCAGAGTAGTTGAAAGAAGCTTCCCAACCGCGGTTTTCTACGTTACCAGCCTGTAAGTAGATTGACTTGTAACCAGTAGATTCAGGCAATCGACCCTGGAAAGTTTGGTTGAATGTATTAGACTTATAATAAGTTACTTCTGCATTGAACTTCTTCCACAAGCGAACTGCCAAACCGAATTCGTAAGAGTTAGTCTTTTCAGGCTTGAAGTCTGTGAACGGATAGATACCTGTAGGTTTCAAAGTACCACCCACGATAGGAGTAGTTACAGTGCCCGGAGTCAAACCAGAACGAGAGATAGGAGCACCTACCTGAGTGTAAGATCCACGAACTTTCATGTAAGAAATGAATTCTGGCATCTTAACCATTTCAGAGATGATAGCAGACAAACCTACTGAAGGATAGAAGAACGGATTTTCGCCAGTGTTTACCAAACGAGAGTTCCAGTCCAAACGTCCTGTCAATGTCAAATACAACATGCTTCTCCATCCAAGTTCAGCGTTGGCGAAAGCTGCATGGTTACGTACTTGAGAGTCACCACCCGATTCTGATGTACGACCGTTAGCCGGGTCGATGTTAGAAACGGCAAACTTATTAGGCACACCTTTCAACGGGCCTTTATAGCCACGAGTCAATGAACCATAGTTAGAATAACTCCAACCCAAGTTGGCTGAAATATTGAAATCGCCAAGAGTTTTGTTGATGTTCAACATAGCGTCGGCATATTCCTGATGATCGCTAAAGTTGCTGTAGCCATAGAGACCTTTCTTACCTTCGGCGAATACCTGGTCTGAAGAAGCGTAAATCTTACGTTCGAAATCTACGTACGAGTTATCCATACGATAACGAGCAGCGATATTCATCCAATCGGTAATCTTAAAGGTTGCGCCTACATTAAACATGTAACGGTGCTTAGTATTCTTGGCAACATTGCGGTAAGCTGTCCAGTAAGGGTTCTGCGGAGCATAAACTGCATCCAATACCGGCCAATACTGTACAGGGAGCTTACGAGATTCGTCGAAACGTTCGAAAGTCTTAATGTCTTCGAAGTTTTCACCTCTCGGGAACAAATAAGCTGCTGCAACTGGGTTCCAATACAAACCTTGAGAAACCATGTTCTTATCATCCTGCTTGATGTAAGAAGCGCCAAGGTCTAACTGCAAACGGTCGTTCCAGAAAGTTGAAGTATTACGGAAGGTAAAGTTCAAACGGTTATATTCGTTATTAGGAACGATACCTGCTGAATTAGTAGAAGAGATAGAAGCGAAAGTCTGATTGCTCTTAGTACCAGTAGTCAATGTAACTGAGTTAATGAAGTTTGTACCGGTATTGAAGAAATCATTCTTAGGATCATAGCTTGACGGATTAGCAAGCTTTTCGCCCCAGCTTTCGTATGAGCCCTTTACATTTCCGTAAGTAGTCTGGAATTCAGGAGTCATATAAGCTTTGCTGAATTCTGTAGAAGAAGAAACAGAAATCTGTACCTTACCTTCTTTACCTTTCTTTGTAGTAATCAAGATAACACCGTTGGCAGCGCTACTACCATACAATGCAGCAGCCGACGGACCGCTCAATACAGAGATAGATTCAATATCTTCGGGGTTGAAATCGGCGATACCTTCTGTTCCGGCAGAACCTTCACCCATGATACCACTGTCGGTAGCTCCCATAGTGGTGTTAAACAAAGGAATACCATCTACTACGTACAATGCGTTGTTGTTTCCTTCTATAGACTTAGCACCACGCATTACCACACGTGTAGCACCACCCACACCGGTAGCACTCCTGTTAATGCTCACACCGGCAATCTTACCGTTAAGTGAGTTAACGAAGTTGGCATCTTTTACACGTACCAATTCGCTCTGGTCTACTTTCTGTACATTATAAGAAAGTGCCTTTTCTGCACGCTTGATACCGAGCGCTGTAACAACTACTTCTTCCAGTTGTTCATTGTCTTCTTTCAGAGTTACATTTAAAGAAGATCCTGTAACTGTAACACTCTGGGTCTTATACCCTACATAACTGATTTCGAGCACCGAACCTTTTGGTGCGTTCAGAGTAAATTTTCCATCAATGTCGGTCACTGTACCGTTGGTAGTACCTTTCACCAAGATACTTACACCAATCAAAGGTTCTCCAGAAGCATCTTTTACAGAACCAATTACTTTTACATCAGCCGGCTGACTAACGGCTGATGGGGGGGGTAACATAATTTCGTTCGATTGCACTGCGTTGCCGTTGGCCGAAAGGGATGACGAAGCAGCTAACAAGAGTATCAAACTCATTTTCGATGTTAAAGGAAACTTAGCTCTAAGGTCAGCATAGTTCCATGAATGGTTATTTTTCATACATCTGCGGTTAACTAAAAATAAATATTAATTTGGTTTCTTT
>ERZ1026846.1998-NODE-1998-length-11641-cov-21.729415_pt1 | contig 11641 bp, 10 predicted proteins | sample MGYA00380153_ERZ1026846 | MGnify/ENA primary metagenome ERZ1026846 (study PRJEB33269, sample SAMEA4719789) | human gut metagenome | biome: human-associated habitat; feature: organic feature; material: feces | place: Cameroon | collected 2013-10 ... | reverse complement strand
ACATCGCTATGAACAATGAGGAGCAGGATGTCAAGAAGAAGATCATGATGGTTGTAGGCGCATGTATCTTCCTCGTTGCTGCAGCTCAGGCTTTGCCTTTGTTCTTCGGTCTCTAATCTATCGTTCAAGCATTAGGAATACATCATGTCAGTAGAAGTAAACGAAAATCAATACGTGAGCTATCCCATATTCAAGGGTCTCCAGAAGCCACTTGAATTTATGGGATTCCAGGGACGCTATATCACTTGGGCTGCATGTGCCGTTGGTGGAGCCATTCTCGGCTTTATCATAGCATATTGCATCCTTGGTTTTGTAGTAGGTCTCGTGGTTCTTGCTGTTTCACTCAGCTCTGGAGCAGCCCTTATCTTCTTCAAGCAGAAGAAGGGTTTGCACACAAAGAAGGAGGAGCATGGTGTATTCATCTATGCTTGTTCGCATAGAATGTAATCAAACAAAATTCAAATGTAAACAAATGAGCAAGTGTGTTGAAATCTGAATAGTGTTAATCGGTAGGCTCACCCTCTCGCAAGGATGGGCCTACCTTTATTTATACTTATCAAAATGAAAGATTTGACAATCGTTATAAATACAGAAATCGGTGCTCGATATGTGATGATGCCATCAGAGTTCTTGGTTTCCATTGCCCAAGCCAATGAGGTCATCTTTGTATGCTTCCATGAAATAGGCACCGGCAAACTTCTTCATACAGTCTTTCTCTTTGTAGAAGAAGATGAAGAAAATCATATTCGTGGATTCAGTAACTACTCGAAGAAAGGTCAAAACCAGATACTCGATGATATGAGAGAGTTCATAATCGAGGACATTAACAATTTACTTTCAGAAAACCATGACGGCAAGAATGATCCATACCCAATCGTACATCGCTCTTATTTCGACCATCAGGAGTTTGAGAAGCGTTGGTATACGTTCTACGATATGATTACAGATGCCTTGGAAGGTTCTGAAGAAAATTTCGTAGCCCAAAACAAGAAGCCCCAAAAACATAACAAGAAGAATAAGAAGAAATGATCTCATACGTAATCATAGCATTTGTGGCAATACTCATTGGTATGGCTATCTCAGTTTCAGCCTTTGGCACTGGAGGCAAACGTAAGAAAATCTTTCAGGACATCTACTTCTCTATCGAGGATGTGGATGGCATTGGCGTGCTCTATACCAAGACAGGCGAGTACTCAGCCATTTTGAAGATGGAGAATCCGGTACAAAAGTATTCTGCAAACATTGACAGCTACTATGAGTTCAACCATCTTATTACCGCACTTGCCCAGACTCTTGGTGAAGGCTATGCCATTCACAAGCAGGATGTCTTCGTGCGCAAACAGTTCCAAGATGAGAGCAATGACATCCATGAGTTCTTGTCGGAGTCTTACTTCAAGTATTTCAATGGACGTTCCTATACCGATAACCAGACTTATCTGATTATCACCCAGGAGAATAAGAAAAGTCGTATTTTCTCTTTTGACAGCAAGAAATGGCGTGACTTTGTGGTGAAGATCCGAAAAGTCAAAGACCAGTTGAAGGACTCTGGCGTGGAAGCCTCCTATCTGGACGGAAATACAGCTTGTGAATATGTTGACCGCTATTTCTCCATGAACTTCAACGACAAGGTTGTGTCTATGACCAACTTCAAAGTCGATGAAGAGTCTATCAGCATGGGCAACAAACGATGCAAGGTGTATAGTCTTGTTGATGTTGATTGTGTCAGCACACCATCTATAGTCCGTCCTTTCACCAACATTGAGGTGAACAATGTTTCCATGCCAGTGGACATGGTATCATTGGTTGACAGCATCCCATCTGCCGATGTAGTTGTGTATAACCAGATGTTCTTCATTCCTAACCAGAAAAGAGAACTCTCCCTACTCGACAAGAAGAAAAACCGTCATGCCAGTATGCCTAATCCAAGCAACCAGATAGCCGTGGAGGACATCAAGAAGGTGCAGGATGTGATAGCAAGAGAAAACAAGCAGTTGGTATATGCCCACTTCAACCTTGTCGTTGGAGTACCTATAGATGCTGATATTCAGAAATGTACCAACCATCTGGAGAACTCCTTTGGCCGATTGGGCATTCATATCAGCAAAAGAGCCTACAACCAGTTGGAGTTGTTTGTCAACTCATTCCCTGGTAATTGCTACTCCACCAACCCAGAGTATGACCGCTTCCTGACTCTCAGTGATGCAGCAGCCTGTCTCATGTACAAAGAGCGCATTCAGCACAGTGAAGAAACACCGTTGAAGATTTACTATACAGACCGCCAAGGTGTGCCAGTGGCCATCGACATCAGCGGTAAGGAAGGAAAGAACAAGATAACGGATAACTCCAATTTCTTCTGCCTCGGTCCTTCGGGAAGTGGTAAGTCCTTCCACATGAATAGTGTAGTCCGTCAGATGTGGGAACAGAACACCGACGTTGTGATGGTTGATACCGGTAATTCATACGAAGGACTCTGCGAATATGTCGGTGGCAAGTACATCAGCTATACAGACGAGCATCCTATCACAATGAACCCTTTTGCCATCAAGCGTGAGGAGTTGAACATTGAGAAGATTGGCTTCCTGAAGAATCTGGTCATGCTCATCTGGAAAGGAACCCAAGGAGAAGTCACCAAGACGGAAGACCGTCTCATAGAGCAGGTTATCACGGAATACTTCGATGAATACTTCATGAAGAAACAAATAGAGAACCTGTCGTTCAACACATTCTACGAGTACAGTAAAGTCCGTATTCCACAGATTATAAAGGAGAACAACCTGGCAGGAATCGACCTGGCATCCTACAACTATCTGCTGAAGGACTTCTACAAGGGCGGTAGCCATGAATTGACGCTCAATGAGAACCTCGACACAAAGCTGTTTGATGAGACCTTTATCGTTTTCGAGATTGACTCCATCAAGGATGACCCTCTCCTATTCCCTCTTGTTACACTTATCATCATGGACGTTTTCATCCAGAAGATGCGTATCAAGAAGAACCGCAAGGTGCTTGTCATTGAAGAGGCATGGAAAGCCATTGCTTCGCCAATGATGGCAGAGTACATCAAATACCTCTACAAGACAGCCCGTAAGTTCTGGGCTTCGGTGGGTGTGGTTACTCAGGAGATCCAGGACATCGTGGGAAGTCCTATCGTGAAAGAGGCTATCATCAACAACTCTGATGTGGTGATGCTGCTTGACCAGAGCAAGTTCCGAGAACGCTTCGACGAAATCAAGGCAATCCTGGGTTTGACAGATGTGGACTGCAAGAAGATCTTCACCATCAACCGCCTTGAAAACAAGGAAGGCAGAAGCTTCTTCCGAGAAGTCTTTATCCGCAGAGGAAGTGTCGGAGGCGTGTTTGGTGTAGAAGAACCTCATGAGTGCTATATGACTTATACCACCGAGCGAGCAGAAAAGGAAGCTCTGAAACTCTACAAGAAAGAGTTGAAATGCGACCATCAGCATGCCATCGAAGCCTATTGCCGAGATTGGGAACTGTCAGGAATCACCAAATCCCTGCCATTTGCCCAGAAGGTGAACCAGACTGGTCATGTGCTGAACCTCAAACCCAAGAGGAAATTTGATGAGTATATGTAACAAGTCATAAACAATAATTTTCAGACAAATGAAACGCTATCTGATAATACTTACTCTCTATCTCTGTGCCGTAGTACCGACGATGGCACAGTACTACAGTGTTAACTATGACAAGCGCACTGTAGAAGCAATGACAGCCGCTTTTGCAACAGAGGCAGCTACTGAGGCGTATTATGCCGAACAGGTAGCCAAGATACGTGAACACTATCAGGCGGCAGAGGTGGCAGCGGCAGGAATCTTCACATCCAAGTTCCTTGACCGCAAAGCCCTCACCCAGCTGGGACTGTGGACAAGTGCCACTGAGAACTACTATTACCGCCGTATCTACAACATGGTGTCGGCCAAGATCATGCCGAAGATATGGACTGTAGCTGGAATGATGCTCAAAAGTCCTCAGAATGCTCTCTATTGGGGAAGCTATTTATATAAGGTATGTGAAGAGACCAAGACTCTCTGCTATCAGTTCGAGTCTATCGTCACAAACAGCACCCTCTCATTCAAGGATATAGCATTCCTGGAAATAAACCAGGAACTTGCAGCAATTCTGAAACTCTCGGAGTTGGGCAACGTAGATTGGGAAAAGGTGTTTGATAACTTCTCCGACATCGGGTCTAACTTCACCAAGGAAAACCTGAATGAAGACATTAACAACCTCTATGCCATGGGAGTAAATCTTGCAGCAGCAGGAGCAGGCAATGCCGTAGGTTCCATTCTTGGCAACAGCAACTTCGATGATTCGATGATGAACAAGGCAAGCAGTGTCATTGAAATAGCAGAGAATGTCTATGGACTCTACAATAACCTGTCAACCAATGCCGGCAACACCATCTTGCAGTTTGTTGGAGGAAGAGATAGCATTGCAAACCTCTTCTCTTTATCGAACTACAATCTGACATCCTGGATAACAGACTATGCTCGTGAAGGAATGGGGCAATACTACACCCAGCGATGGTATATCTATAGAGTTGATGCAGGAAATGTCACTCTATGTGATTACTATCCACCGACAGACAATGACGCTGTAATCAAAGGTGATCACTGGTATCGTATCAGCACAAAGGACAAAAACTATTCTCCAACATCGGCAGAGAGAGAAGCTGCATTGAAAAACTCTGAAAACCATGCAGGTTGGAGCCGAAGTCAGGTTCAGCAACTGAACAGCTCAAACGACGGCTTCAAATATAGTATGACATACTACATATCGGGCTACATACTCAGTAAAAAGGAAAAGCAGTATGCCAAAGCCTACGCTTACGAGATACATGTGTCAAAGAGTTGGAACAACAAAGAAGTTGCCTATGAGGATGTCTTTGATTCCTACACGATGGACTTGAAGACCTTCAAGGCAGGGCTGAATGCACGTCTGGCAGAACTCAATGACAACGAGGAAGGTTACACTTATTACCTTTCAAGTGACCCAAAGAGATACTACCAGACCACCGATGCAAAGAAAATTGCAGGATGTGAAACTGCAACCATCAGTATTACTTGCCATGACGGAGCCAAACTAGGTGAAGGATCCACGCAATACAAATGTTCAAGTTGCGGAGGCAGCGTGAGCGGTCACACCAAACAGTGTGCGATGGTCACAAGTGTCACCCATGAGAACGTTGGCACCTCTGAGATAGACACCAAGATTGCGGAAACCCAAAGAAAAATTGCCTCCCTCCAGTCCGAGATTACAAGATTGAAAACTGAAAATACGGAACTTCTCAGGAAGATAAAGAGTTCAAGTGTGGAAGATGCAGCAAGGTATCGCCAACAGTACAACGCCAATAAAGACCGTATTACAGCTTTGAAGTCAGACAAGAATGCCGCAGAAGCAGAACTTGCCGAATACCAAAAGGCAAAGCAAGAGGCTGTTGATGGTGAGAATGCCGTGACAGATGACTATTACCGCATACCTGCCATCATGCAGGATTGCAAGACTGCATACAATCTCAACTGGAATGGTTCAGGGGCGTGGGAAGGCAACACCTTTGTCCGTAGAGCATCCATGCCGAACATCAATGGTGTCATTACCTTCAAGGCAACAATCTCGATAGCCAGAAAGCCAAAGTATTTCCTTGGCATCAAGATACACCGAGCCATTGTGCAGATTTCCTGGACATTGACCACGCAGTACAGCGACACGCAAGTTGTAGCAGTCATAAATCTCGATCCTGCAAAGACCGATGAAGAAAAAGCTGACGAAGTGAATAAAAAACTGGCAGAGGTCGCTCGTGAATATCCCGCCTGTGACCCAACAGTAGAATATGCAAAAAGCAACCCAGTGGAATCAGACGAAACCGATGACACATACCATTTGCTTTGGTCAAGTGATCGTCTGGAGATAGCACGTCAGATAGACAGCCGTCTTACCAAGATATTTGCAGACCTGGTGTCATTGGAGAAAATGATGCACTACAAGCATTCCATCATAGACATATTGAAAAGTGTCGCACCACCATTGAACGATGAACAAGGTAGAAGACAGACTCTCATTGAGAAGTGTCGGAAGCGATGGTTGAGACATGCTGCAAATAGTAGCCATTCGGATAGTTACAACGGAAAATATGATGACGATGAAGAAGATAACAATGAATAGCAAGATAATGGCAATCCTCATTTGCCTGTTGACCCTCTTGCCGTTTGGAGCCAAGGCGCAGATGGGATTTGACGTCACTTCTGTTGAAGCCTATATCAATGACCACAAGCAACAGCGCAGTCTGCTGCTTGTGCGCTCCACCTTGGAGGCAAGTAACAAACTGCTGCATGATTATAGTGGTGATGCAAACATCGGCTTTAAGGACATCAACAAGGAGCTGGACAAGTATACCAGAGCATTTGATGTGATTGATATTCTATATCAGACACTTCGCACCAGTCTCAATGTGTACAACACCTACGAGAACGTCAGTGACAGAGTTGGTGACTACAGGAAGATGCTCAATGATTTCAGGAAAAAGTGTCTGGGACGAGGTAACATCATGAGTACCGACACGCTGATAATCACTATCAACGCCAAGGCATTGGCAAAGATTGCTGATGAAGGTGATAACCTTTATAGGTCTGTCAGTGATTTGGTGCTATATGCAACAGGAGCTGCTGCATGTTCCACATCCGACTTGCTTCTCATCCTTACGAGCATCACCAACTCGCTTGACAACATAAAGAAGCATCTCAACAAAGCCTACTTCGATACCTGGAGATACATTCAGGTTAGAATCGGCTACTGGAAAAAGCAGGTGTATCGGGCCAAGAGTAAGGAAGAAATCATTAGTGATGCCTTTGGCAGGTGGAAAGGCGCAGGATATTTAGGCTATTAGGATAACAATTAAAAAACCCAATGAATATGAAACATTTATTATCTTCACGGACAGCACTTTGCTTATGTGGCATGTCGTTGTGTTTCTGCGCATCAGCCCAGAGCTATGTGACCTATAATCATGATGCAGCCAAGATGAATCAGATAACGGTTCAGGAGATTGGCGCAGGTGGACTCACTCCAGCATTCTATTATGATGTCTTTCACAACAGATACCAGAAAACAGCAGCTCAAAAGAACAAGCAAGGGTTCAGAACCTTAGCAGGAGTATCTGCATATCAGCAGGTGGATATTGCTGATAGTATCAAGTCATCACTTACCAAACGAGCAGAAATAGAGGCTCTCAACATTGCAGACCGACAGATAGACCTTGCCTGGTTAGCAGAGGGAAGCAAGATTAACGCAAAACTCTCTTACTTCCAAGCAAATATAAACAGAATAGTCAGTGCTGGCGGTTCTGTATCTGACAAAACACGATGGAACGAATACTACAATATGTTCTTGACAGCCATCAAAGAGACGCAGGAAGCCTATATGCCTAACGCTCAACGCAAACAGCAGTATCTCGCCATCTATGATGACATTAACAGGCAGAACGAAACGCTTCTCTCGTTTCTGATTCAATTAAGCAACAAGCGGAAAACGTCCTCCTTGCTTGCTGCCAGACTTGAAAAGAGAAACAATGTGGCAAGCCACGCTTCATCAGCTATCAGTCGTTGGCGTGAGGCAAGTAAAAAGAATACAGGAAATAACTCAGGAGGCAATGATGACTCCGATGACAATAACATAGTAAAACAATAGCCCATGGCAGATTCAAGCATCCTTTCCGATTTCGGTATCAATATCCTCGAACAGGAGATTGACGATGTGATATTCCAGACTAACGAGTTCCTTTGTGATGCTACATTCACAGGCTCACAAGGGCCGTTTTGGTGGATATTGCAGATGTGTATGGCTTTGGCTGCGCTGTTCTCGATAGTCGTAGCTGGCAGTATGGCCTACAAGATGATGGTAAAGCATGAGCCGATAGACATCATGAAGCTGTTCAAGCCCCTTGTGGTCAGTGTCATTCTCTGTTGGTGGTACCCACCTGCAGATACCGGCATAACAAACAACGGCAGCAGCTGGTGTGTACTCGACTTCCTCTCGTATATCCCAAACTGTATAGGTTCATACACACACGATTTGTATGAAGCTGAGTCTGCACAGATTGAAGACAAGTTTGCAGAAGTCCAGGAACTCATATACACGAGAGACACCCTATACACCTCCTTGCAAGCACAGGCTGATGTAGCCCATTCAGGAACTTCGGATCCCAACTTGATAGAATCCACTATGGAACAAGCAGGTGTGGATGAAGTGACAAACATGGAGACAGACGCTTCAAAGCTCTGGTTCACTTCTCTCACAGCAGGAGCAGTGGTCGGAATAGATAAGGTTATCATGCTCATTGCCTTGATAGTCTTCCGTATAGGTTGGTGGGCGACCATCTATTGCCAACAGATACTCCTTGGTATGCTGACGATATTCGGACCGATACAATGGGCGTTCTCTCTCTTGCCGAAATGGGAAGGAGCCTGGACAAAATGGCTGATACGCTATCTCACGGTGCATTTCTATGGAGCAATGCTATACTTCGTGGGCTTTTATGTCCTATTGCTCTTTGATATAGTGCTCTGCATTCAGGTAGAAAACCTTACTGCCATTACCGAAAGTGAGCAGACGATGGCAGCATATCTGCAGAACTCGTTCTTCTCAGCTGGTTATCTGATGGCAGCAAGCATTGTTGCATTGAAATGTCTGAACCTCGTTCTAGACCTTGCCGCATGGATGATACCAGAGGGCGATACTGCGTTCTCTACCCGTAACTTCGGTGAAGGTGTGGCACAGCAAGCAAAGGTTTCAACTCAGGGCATGCTAAGCAAAGTGATGTAAAACAGTAAACAATACAAAATATGGTAATAAGGAATCTCGAAAACAAAATCAAGTTGGTGATGATCATCTGCTCACTATTCCTTGTGGGTTGTATCATCATCTGCATCTCCAGCATTTGGACTGCCAAGGTAATGGTATCGGATGCGCATCAGAAAGTGTACGTATTGGATGGCAATGTTCCTATTCTCGTTCAGCGTAGCACCATGGAAGAAACACTCGATGTGGAAGCCAAGAGTCATGTGGAAATGTTCCATCATTACTTCTTCACTCTTGCGCCGGATGACAAGTACATCAAATATACAATGGACAAAGCCATGTATCTGGTTGACGAAACAGGTCTTGCTCAGTACAACACGTTGAAGGAGAAAGGCTTCTACTCAAACATCATGGGTACGAGTGCGGTGTTCAGCATCTTCTGTGATAGTATCAAGTTCGATAAGGAGAAGATGGAGTTCACCTACTATGGCAGACAGCGCATCGAGCGACGTACAAGCATAATGACCAGAGAACTTGTGACGGCAGGTCATTTGAAGCGTGTTCCCCGTACTGACAACAACCCACATGGTTTGCTCATCACCAACTGGAGAACCCTTCTCAATAAGGATATAGAACAAAAGACCAAACTGACATATTGATATGGGATGGAAGAAAATGTTTATCGGTGAAAAGATGCCGGACAAAGATGATCCTCAATATCGTCAGAGATATGAGACTGAGGTGAAGGCAGGACGCAAGTTTGCCAAGACTATGAAGCTTGATGTGCTTGCAGCCAAGGTACAACTGTTTGCTAATGAACATAAACTGTTGTTCCTCTACCTTGTATTTGGTTTCATAATCTTCTGTTTTGGTCTGAACATCTACAGGTTGGTAGTGGTGTATAGTCATCAACAGTCAAGACAAAGTGCTACGGAAAGGCAAGAGCAGATGTTGCGTCTGCGACACAGCAAAGTCTGGAAAGCTGTTGAAAATGCCAACACCACGCATCCTGCCATGAATAGAGATAATCAAAAGAATAATAACGAAAAGATAGAAAACGATGGACGCACTGAAAAAGATTAACTGGAAACAGCCAAAGTATATGATACCCATTATCATCTACTTTCCTCTGTTGTTTGTCGGCTATTTCGTAATTGACCTCTTTCATACGGAGAAGGCTGAGATTCCTGACGGTCTCACAACGACAGAATATCTTAATCCAGACCTGCCTGATGCCAAGATGAAGGGAGACGGCATTGGAAACAAGTATGAGAGTATGCTAAAATCATACGGCAAGATAGACGATTATTCAGCTTTAGGAAACATTGAACGCAATGAAGAAGACACCAAAGAAGAGTACGATTCAAAATACTCAGATGATGAACGTAAACAACTTGAAGCCCAGGAAGCCGAGAAACTCTCTGAGATGCAAAGACAGTTACAGGAAAGCGCACAAAAGGGCCAAGAAATCGCAAAAGGCGATGGCAGTTCAGAAAATGACCGCATAGCTCGTGGCAAACAACGTGAGCAGGAAGCGATGGAAGAACTCAATCGGGCCATTGCTCAGGCAAGAATGCAAGCTCAGCAGGTCACTACTCCATCTTTGCAAGCTGAGGCCACGGCCAAAACTGGTGATTCACAGGAAGAAAAGACGGAAGTTCCGGAAAAGAAAAAGAACAATGACGATGAACCGCAAGAGGTTGTCAAGAAGGTAAAGGTAACTTCCGACTACTTCAATACGCTTTGTGATAATGACAAGGAACCTGGGCTTATCAAAGCAATCATAGACGAAAACATCAAGGCGGTGGATGGATCAAGAGTACGTCTTCGTCTTCTCGATGACATTGTCATCAATGAGGTAGTTGTTCATAAAGGCTCCTATATCTATGCCACTATGAGCGGTTTCGGTTCACAGCGTGTCAAAGGTAATGTCAAGAGCATAATGGTAGATGATGACATCATCAAGGTAAATCTATCACTCTATGATACCGACGGACTTGAAGGATTGTATGTGCCAAGTAGCCAGTTCAGGGAAACGACCAAGGATGTAAGTAGTGGCGCATTAAGCAACACCTCCACTCTTACCAACACCACATCTACTGCAGGTTCAAATTTGGCTACATGGGGAGCGCAAGCCGTCAGCAATGCCGTCCAAAAGACAAGCAACGCTATCAGTAAGGCAATCAAGAAGAACTCAGCCAAGTTGAAATACGGAACATTCGTGTATCTCATCAACTCACGTTCAAACCAGAAAGATAAATAATAACGAGCAAAACATATATAAATATGAAGACTATCAAGAAATTCGGCGCATTGGCAGTATGCGCATTAGCCTCCCTCCCATCCCTTGCACAACAGACGTATCAGGAAATGGAGCAGCTTACCATCAATGAGAATGTCACAACTGTCATTACCGCCTCCGAGCCAGTACGCTTCGTTGACATATCTACAGATGCAGTCGTTGGCGACCAGCCTATCAACAATACCATCCGTCTGAAACCCAAGGAAGGCGCTGATGTACATGCTGATGGTGACATATTGGCTATCGTCACTATTGTTACAGAGCGTTACAGAACCCAGTATGCTTTGATATACACCACACGATTGCAGGAGGCAGTTACAGACAAGCAGATACTTGCCTCTGAGAAGATTCCATATCATAATCCTTCTGTATCAATGAGTACTGAGGATATGACCATATATGCCAGAAAGATATGGAACTCACCGGCAAGAATACGAAATGTGAGTACCAAGCAGCACCGAATGAACATAAGGTTGAACAACATCTACTCTGTTGGAGAATACTTCTTCATTGATTTCAGCATCG
>ERZ1026846.1995-NODE-1995-length-11653-cov-36.170805_pt1 | contig 11653 bp, 7 predicted proteins | sample MGYA00380153_ERZ1026846 | MGnify/ENA primary metagenome ERZ1026846 (study PRJEB33269, sample SAMEA4719789) | human gut metagenome | biome: human-associated habitat; feature: organic feature; material: feces | place: Cameroon | collected 2013-10 ... | reverse complement strand
TGTATGGCGTTTACTTAAAAGTGGTTTGAAGAAGAAAGTGTTGTATCTTGCAGACCGCAATATATTGGTTGACCAATCCATACAGCAGGACTTCAAGCCATTAGAAAAGGTAACACACAAGATAGACTACTCAAAAGACAAGAACCACTTGGAAGAATTGGGGTCTTATCAAGTGTTCTTTGCACTCTATCAACAGTTGATTGGACAGAATGATGCCAAGAATTATAAGGAGTTGTTTCCTAATCCAGACTATTTTGACCTTGTTATCGTTGATGAGTGTCATAGAGGTAGCGCAAAGGATGACAGCAACTGGCGAAACATCTTGGAATACTTTTCTTCGGCTACTCATATAGGTATGACAGCAACACCAAAAGAAACAAAGTACCAGTCTAGTATTGGCTACTTTGGCGAGCCTATATATACATATAGTCTTAAAAACGGAATTGAGGACGGTTTCCTAGCTCCTTTCAAGGTAATCAACATCACAACCAACATTGGCGATGAGTGGAGACCGATAAAGGGACAAAAGGATATATACGGCAACGAGATAGAAGACCGCATTTATAACAACAGCGACTATGATTATAACATTGTTATAGAAGACCGTATAAGGGAAGTTGCGCAAGAGATAACCAACTATCTGAAAAGTACAGATCGCATGGCTAAGACCATAGTGTTCTGTGCTGATGAAACTCATGCGGAACGTATGCGTATGGCTTTGGCTAATGCCAATGCTGATATGTGTAAGAAAAATCCCGACTATGTGGTTCGTATAACTGGTAGTGACGAATACGGAAAAGGCAAGTTGGATTATTTCATTTCTGTTGCCGAGAAATATCCTGTCATAGCAACTACAAGTAAGTTGCTTTCAACTGGTGTTGATTGCAAAATGACAAAACTGATTGTGCTTGACCAACAAATCGGCTCTATGACAGAGTTCAAGCAGATTATCGGTCGTGGCACTCGTCTTCGTGAGAAAGAAGGAAAGACATACTTCACAGTAATGGACTTCCGCAACGTGACACGATTGTTTGCAGACCCAGATTGGGACGGACCGATTGAAATAGACCCGAATTATCCGCCTAAACCACATATTTGTCCTGTATGTGGACAGAATCCATGCGTGTGTCCCAAACCGACACCAGAGCCCTGCCCCGTATGTGGTCAGATTCCATGTATTTGTCAACAACCGCCCAAACAACCTAAGCCAATAGTCAACTCGGACGGTTGTACAGTAAAGGTCATTAACAAGGTCGTTTCTGTCTATGACACAAATGGTAAGTTGCTTCGCACGGAAAGCATTACCGACTATACAAAGAAAAGTATCATAGACACATACGCTACGATTGACACGTTCACTTCCAAGTGGAAAGAAACCAAGAAAAAGTCAGACATTGCTGAAATGCTTAAAGAAAGTGGCATTGACCTTGCGGTGTTGAAGCATGACCAAGATATGGACGATGTTGATGATTTCGATTTTATCTGCCATATAGCCTACGGCAAGAAAACACTTACACGACATGAACGTGCCGAACAAGTGAAGAAACGAGACATATTCAGCAAGTATGGTGAACAGGCACGACTTGTGCTTGAAGCCTTGTTGGATAAGTACACCAAGGAAGGTGTGTCAGAATTGGAAAGCCTTACTGTGCTTGAAAATGACCCATTCCGCAAATTGGGTTCAAAGGCAAACATCGTGAAGTTCTTTGGTGGAAAGCAAGGCTATCTTGATGCCGTAAAGGAACTGGAACAATGTATATATAATATAGCATTAAAATAAAAACAAAATATGAGCTTATCAAATTTCGTAAAACGAGTACGCAATATAATGCGCAATGATGCCGGTATCAACGGTGATGCGCAACGCATAGAACAAATGGCGTGGATGCTGTTCTTGAAAGTCTATGACGAGAAAGAGAATGATTGGGAGTTGGACGATGATGATTACAAGTCTATTATCCCAGAAGAATGTCGTTGGCGCAACTGGGCACATGATGATGGAAGCGGCAATGCTTTGACAGGTGACGAACTGCTTTCGTTTGTCAACAACACCTTGTTTGTTGAACTCAAAAACATAGAGGTTACACCTGATACCCCAATTCGTCAGGCTATAGTAAAGACAACTTTTGAGGATGCCAACCAATATATGAAAGATGGCGTTCAGCTCCGCCAGGTGCTTAATGTGATAGACGGATTGAATCTTGGTGACTATGAAGAGAGTCATGCTTTCGGTGAGATATATGAGACTATCCTTAAAGAAATGCAGTCGGCAGGTTCCTCTGGTGAGTTCTACACTCCAAGAGCCTTGACCGAGTTTATGGCAGAGATTGTCAACCCGCAGATTGGCGAAAAGATGGCAGACTTCGCATGTGGTACGGGCGGCTTCATCACCAGCTGGTTGGGTGAATTGGATAAGAAGGTCAAGACTGCAGATGATCGTAAGCAATTCAATCAATCTGTATTCGGCATCGAGAAAAAGCAGTTTCCATATATGTTATGTGTAACAAACCTGTTGCTGCATGGCATTGATACGCCATTGGTATATCACGACAATTCGCTTACAAAGGATGTTCTCAACTACACAGACGAAGACAAGTTTGATGTTGTGTTGATGAATCCACCCTACGGAGGTAATGAAAAGGCCGACGTGAAATCTCACTTCCCTTCAGATATGCGCAGTAGCGAGACTGCTGACCTCTTCATGGTGCTTATCATGTATCGCTTGAAGAAGAATGGTCGTGCAGCAGTCATAGTTCCTGATGGTTTCCTTTTTGGAGCAGATAACACAAAGATTGCCATTAAGACAAAGTTGCTCAGGGATTTCAACTTGCACACCATTATCCGTTTGCCTGGCAGCATCTTTGCACCTTACACTTCGATTGCCACGAACATTCTGTTCTTCGACAATACTCGTGCAGAGGATGCTCCAGAAGGCTTCTCGACAAAGGAAACATGGTTCTACCGTTTGGATATGCCAGAGGGGTACAAGCATTTCTCCAAGACCAAATCAATGAAATTGGAGCATTGCGATCCTATCCGTAAATGGTGGAACGACCGCAAGGAGATGATCATTGCCGATGGAGACGAGAAATCACGCTGCTATCCTGTTAAGGAACTGATAGATTCCGATTGCAACTTCGACTTGTGTAAGTTCCCGAAAGAGGATGAGGAGATTTTACCGCCAGCCGAATTGCTTGCGGATTATTTCAAGAAGCGCAAGGCTCTTGATCATGAGATAGACAAGACATTGGCAGAGATACAGCGTATATTGGGGATTGAGGTGAATGTTGACGAATTGTAGTAATTATACAAAAAGGTCAACCGATGGTTGCCCTTTTGATTCTGAATTGGCTAACCACTGGTTAGCCAATTCAGAAGATGAGAAAAAGTTTGGACAAATAATTTGTAGATTGGTATGGAGAATAAAGAGTTAGCAAAAATAAATGATGCTGCCTATCAAAAGTTGGTTGACAATATAACTACGTTATGGGGTGAATCTAAAGCTAAAGCCATTACTGCGGTAAACACAGAATTACTTGATGCCAATTGGCAGACAGGTAAATATATAGTGGAATTTGAACTAAAAGGTAAGGACAGAGCTGAGTATGGTAAGCAGTTACTTGTGAACCTTGCAAAGGATTTGACAGCAAGAAACGGAAAAGGCTTTAGCCGATCTAATCTTGTCTATATGCGTAAGTTTTACCTTGCTTTTCCAATTTGTGAGACAGTGTCTCACAAATTGACATGGAGCCATTATTTTGAACTATTGAAGTGTGATAATTCTCTCGAAATGAAGTTCTATTTTAATGAGTGTATAAAGGAAGACTGGAAAGTTCGAGAACTGAAAAGACAGATGAAAAGCTGTCTGTTTCAGCGACTTGCACTAAGTACAGACAAGGCAGGAGTTCTTGCATTGGCTAACGAGGGGCATCAAGTTCAAACTCCACAAGACATTATCCGTGACCCATTCGTACTTGAATTTGCTGGACTTCCCAAACAGAAACGCTATAAGGAGAGTGATTTGGAAAAGGCTCTGAAAGACCACATGGAGCAGTTCCTTTTGGAAATGGGACGTGGTTTTGCATTTGTGGGCAGACAATACTCCATGCAGATAGGAAGCCGACAGTTCAAGGTGGATTTGGTGTTCTACCACTGTATCTTGAAATGCTATGTGTTGATTGATTTGAAGCGAGCAGAGATAAAGCATGGTGATATTGGGCAGATGAATCTCTATCTGAACTACTTCAAGACAGAAGTATGTCAACCTGACGATAATCCACCCATTGGCATAGTTTTGGGAGCAAGAAAAGACGAACTTCTGATGGAGTATGCCTTGGAAGGCATAACCAATCAATTGTTTGTGGCACGTTACCAACTCTATTTGCCAAAGCGTGAAGAACTGCAAGCGCAACTTGACAAATTATTGGATGAAACAGAAGAATCAATGTAATTGAAGAATTCCGCAACACTGTCGCGGATATTTTTAGACCTCGTGTTTAAGGAAAACAATATGGATTAAAGAACAATGAACGGAAAGCAATTAAAGAATAGCATATTACAATGGGCGATACAGGGAAAACTTGTACCGCAAGACCCTAATGACGAACCAGCAAGCGTTTTGCTTGATAAGATTCGTCAAGAGAAAGAACGCTTGATCAAGGAGAAGAAAATCAAGCGTGACAAGAACGCATCCATTATCTACCGTGGTGAGGACAATTCCTATTATGAGAAGATACTTGCTACTGGAGAGGTGAAGTGCATTGATGAAGAGGTGCCATTTGAGATACCAACATCTTGGAGTTGGGCGAGATTGGCAAGCATAACTTCCATTTTGGGAGATGGCATTCACGGAACTCCCGAATACGATGTCACAGGAACTGTTTATTTTATCAATGGCAATAACCTAAGTAATGGAAGCATTGAGATTAAAGCCGACACAAAAAAAGTAAGTGAACAAGAGGCAGAAAAACATAAACGTCTGCTAAATTCTACAACAGTTTTAGTCTCTATAAATGGTACTTTAGGTAATGTTGCCTTTTATAATGGGGAAAATGTGATTTTAGGTAAAAGTGCTTGCTATTTCAACTTGATGGGTAACATTGACAAACAATATATCAAACATATATTGGAGACAGAATATTTTACTGAATACGCAAAAAATGTTGCAACTGGTAGTACAATAAAGAATGTTCCATTGGCTGGTATGAGAAATTTCTTGATACCTGTTCCACCTATTACCGAACAACATCGTATTATACTGGGAATGGAATGGTTGGCACATCCTATAGATCGTTACAATGATGCCCAAACAAAACTTGATTTATTGAACAATGTTCTAAAAGAAAAGTTGAAAAAGTCTGTCTTGCAAGAAGCAATACAGGGCAAACTCGTACCGCAAATTGCCGAAGAAGGAACAGCGCAAGAATTGTTTGAACAGATAAAAGCAGAGAAGCAAAAGTTAGTGAAGGAGGGCAAGCTAAAGAAGTCCGCCTTAGCTACTTCTATTATATTCCGTGGTGACGATAACAAGTACTATGAGCAGATAGGAAGTGAAGTAACTGAGATAGAGCTACCTTTTGACTTTCCAAGTTCTTGGTCTATTGCTCGATTACATTCTGTTTGCCAGCTTACAGACGGCCTGAAAACCGCTGGCAAGCAATGCTTGTTAGATGCAAAATACTTACGTGGTAAAAGTTCTGAAACTATTGTAGAACAAGGTAAATTTGTACATAAAGGTAACAATATAATGCTTGTGGACGGTGAAAACTCAGGTGAAGTTTTCATCGTACCACAAGATGGCTATATGGGTAGTACATTCAAGCAGTTATGGATAAGTTCCTCAATGTACGAACCTTATGTTTTGGCTTTTATACAATTCTACAAAGAAACTTTACGCAATTCTAAGAAAGGTGCAGCAATTCCACACCTCAACAAAGAATTATTTTATGGGCTTATTATAGGTATTCCATCACTACAAGAGCAGAGTAGAATAGTTCAGAAGATAGAACAATTAACGCAGTTGCTCAAATAGTTTTTCTATTTGAGCAACAATGCGTTGTTGCTCTTTTTGAGTAGGCAATGGAAATAGTTTGTCTTCCAAGTAACCCACAACAATACGCTGTTGATTAGCAGTTCCCTTAAACGTTGCTTCATCTATGAAATACGGAGACTCTAAGAAATACAACAGATACCACCTGTCTATTGTATTTCCATAGGGTCTCAATACCTTTAATTCTGTTGTTCCTGCCCCGATTCCATTGGGTAAGTCATGGAAAATTGCAGACTTCCTGTTTTGAAAGCATGGCGTGATTTTAGCAAAAGCAACGTCACCATTTGCAAAATGAGTAAATCCCTTTTTTATATTTCCCCATTTAACCAAATCAAAAGTGAAATCTGATTTATAGCCTGCACTTACCTTTTCCATTGGAATAAATGCTGCTAAAGTCTCATCCTCAGCCTCATTCTTTGGATTTAATTGAAATACATCACGAATCCTTACCCATTGCCATTTTGCAGGAATAGGAAATGGTATTTCTTCAGTTATATCTACACATTTTTTCCCAATCTTCTCATAGTACTTGCTATATTCCTATACGTTTCTACAATTCTATATTGTTCTTGCAATGGTGGTAAGGGAATAAAATACTTCTGTAAGCGAACCATTGTCAATGTTGCAACTGTTGTTCCTTGTGATTCTTGTCTGTATTGTCCCTTAAAGAAAGGCGATTCTATCACCATTTTTAGATATTCAGCACAAAGTCCATACTTGTTAGCCAAGCAAAGCACACTTCCATCTTTGTAATAAAATTTGTCGCTTTCTTTGACAATATACACTTTTCCCAAAGTTCCCACAGCTGTAATCATTAGGTCATTTGGCAACGGAACTCCACTTGAAGAAAAATCTTCATACAAAGAGAGGTCTATGTATAGTTCGTTATCAACAAAACCATCATCAGCCAATTTGCCAATTTCTCTCGCTCGATAGAATGGTATTCCCGCTTGTCTCCAGTCCTTTGCATGAACTCTACGAGCAGAGCCTGTATTAAGGATTGTTTCCAAACGTGACCAAGCCCAACTTTTTGGTATATCAAAAGGTATATCCTCGTCAATGCATTCACAAGTTGTGCCTTTCTTCTCCCAATACTTGTTATCGTCACCACGGAAGATGACGGAAGTAGCCAAAGTGGACTTCTTCAGTTTGCCTTCTTTGACGAGTTTCTGCTTCTCTGTCATAATCAGCTCCAACAAATCTTGAGCAGTCCCATCCTCTGTAAGATGTGGAACAAGTTTTCCTTGTATTGCTTCTTGTAAAATACTCTTTTTAAGACTTTCTTTTATTGTGATATTCAATTCATCCAACTGGTTCTGAACTTTACTATATTTATCTATTTGTGATAATAGTTCAGCTAACTTTGTCACTATTCTTCTTTGTTCTGATAGAGGAGGAAGTGGCAACAATAGACCTTTCAAACGATTAGCGGAAAGTCCTGGCATAGCAGTACCAACGGATGTCAAGTTGTTACTTTCTTTCAGAAGATACATGAAATGATACACATATTCACAAAGACCAGAAATACATGGGCGAAGTCTATGAACATGATTTTGAAGACAAATATCATAATCTTCATTCCAAATAGCAGAACGTCCATACCCTGCACCACCTTCGCAAACTAACAAGTCTCCCTTTGTAGCAGAGCAAGTTTTTATTTCTTCGTCTGTAAAATTCATAACCTTGACATTATCAAGGACAAAATATCCCCAGTATAGATTGGAAGTCGTTATGAACTTTTGAGGAGTTCCACCACCTTTGTTGCTACTGCTCTGTTGTTTTCCACTTGCAGGGTTGAAGATGTTGCCTATACGAGTCCATTCCCACCCATTTGGTATCTCAAACGGCACTTCCTCATCAATGCATTTCACCTCTCCCGTAGCAAGTATCTTCTCATAATAGGAACTCATAGAACAAATTTATGTTATTTTATTAGGACAACTTTATGTTTCACTAATAAAAATAGAAATGGAATTAGAAAAATTTGAAGAGTTCTTAACCCAAGGAAATATGGCTAAGAACACGATTTCGGCATATCTGTATGCCGTGAAGGAGTTTGGTTCTCGACACAAAGAGTTGAACAAGAGAAACTTGTTGGTTTATAAAACCTACTTGATTGAGACTTACAAGCCAAAGACGGTGAACCTCCGTATTCAGGCGATAAACAAGTATCTTGTATTTGTAGGCAAGACGAAGCTCCGCTTGAAGTCGGTCAAGGTGCAGCAGCGTTCTTACCTGGAGAATGTCATCAGCAATGCCGATTATATCTTCTTGAAGAACAAGTTGAAGAAGGAGGATAACTTGGAATGGTACTTTGTGGTGCGTTTCTTGGCTGCGACTGGTGCCAGAGTGAGTGAACTTGTGCAAATCAAGATTGAGCACGTGCAAGTAGGCTATTACGACATCTATACCAAGGGTGGCAAGATACGGCGTATCTATATCCCCAAGACATTGCGTACGGAAACAAAAAAGTGGTTACAGACACTCAACCGCACAAGTGGCTATCTCTTTCTTAATCGCTTTGGCGAGCGCATCACGACAAGAGGCATATCACAGCAGTTGAAGAACTATGCGGTGAAGTATGGCTTAAACGAGAAAGTAGTTTACCCTCACTCGTTCCGCCATCGTTATGCCAAGAATTTCTTGGAGAAGTTCAACGATATAGCTTTGCTTGCCGACCTCATGGGACACGAAAGCATAGAGACAACACGTATCTATCTGCGAAGAAGTAGCTTGGAGCAACAAGAAATCGTAGATAAGGTTATCACTTGGTAAAATGCCAATAAAGGTTCATGTAAAACGTTTTGTCATATGACATGTATATATCAACGACAACAAATCTATACGTCAGTAAATCATGTTATCATCATATTGGCAATATATGGCAGATAATCCCTAAAAATAAAGAATTGCCATACCCCTAACAGCTTTGTAGTCAGAGAGATTACTGGCTGGTATGGCAATATGGCAATTCTTGAAAGAAAAATATTCAAAAATAAGTCTTGTTACTTCACGCTCCACTCAAACAAACCGCAGGAGTGGGTTTCTGGCTGCTTCAACTCGAGTTTCACAGCCTTGGTCTTCACTGGATCGAAATTCACGATGCAGGCTACACCACGCTTGCATGGATAAGCATCGGCTCCTGGAACTTCCTTCCAGTTACCAGCCTCGTCCTGATAGTAGAGCTTCCAGCTGTCTGGCACCTTGCAACCACCCCAAGGCTGGTCGTCGTACCAATATACGGTGCTGGTCTTGATCTCCTTGCTCTCAGGGAAGGTGTAGGTAATCCATTCTGTGGTGTTCTTCTTTGGCCACCAGTGGATGTATGGGATAGAGCGGTCGTTCTCATCGGCAGGAACCAGTCCGTCGGTGATACTGCTCTTGGCTGGCACTGGAGAAGAGAATTCTACCTTAGCCTGTGCGGCGAGAGTTGCAGGAGCTGATGGCTTTGCTGCCTTGACATCCTGTGGCAACCATACCTTCATGTTGCCGTTGCCACGATGAGCCCAGGCGAAGTATGGGATGAGGGTCAGGGGCTGGTCCTTGGTGCTCAACTTGCCGCTCTTGTCGTAGGCGAGGGTCTGCACGTTCTCGGTCAAGGTCTCCATGTTCTGACCCTTGTAGAGTGTCAATACATTCTTATATTTAGGGTCGATGAAACCATCGTAAGAGAGTTTGCCCTCAGCGAACTGAGGCTCGCGGTTCTCCAGGATGCTCATGATATCGAAGCCCTGGTTGTCTGGCCACTCTGCGCAATATACGATAGGACCACGCTCGATGCTGATGCAGCCACGGTCTGCCTCTACCTTGTTGTTAGCACGTACGGTGCGTGCCTCCATATCGAAGTGAACGCGAACCACATCACCCTTCTTCCACTTGCGGTTGATGGTATAATAGCCATCCTCTGTTACCTTAGCCTCTACCTTCTTGCCGTTTACGGTGATGGTATAGCCCAATCGCTTGCCGTCGCTGTAGTAGTAGAGATCAGATGGAACAGGCTGTCCCTTCACCCATCCAGGGATGCGGATCTTCATACCAAACTGACCAGCCTTGTTGTCATCCACCTTGATGGCGATATCACCGTTCCAAGGGTACTGGGTATCCTGGCTCAGGGAAACCTTCTTGCCGGCTACTTTCAGAGAAGAAGAGTTGCTGAGGAAGAGGTTGACATATACATTCTTATCCTTTACGGCATATACATAGCCTGGGAGGGATGGCAGGAAGCGGCAGATGTTGCTAGGGCAGCAGGCACAGCCGAACCAAGCCTGGCGCTGATGCTGACCCATGCTCTCCAGTGGGTTAGGGTAGAAGAAGCCGCCGCCGTCCATGCTCACACCACTGATGAGACCATTGTAGAGGGTGCGCTCCAATACATCGTAATACTTACTCTCGCCATGGAGGAGGAAGAGACGGTAGTTAACATAAACATTGCCGATAGCTGCGCAGGTTTCGCAGTAGGCACTCATATTAGGCAACTCATAGTTCTTGCCGAAAGCCTCACCGTTGTTGGTGGCTCCGATACCTCCGGTGATGTAGAGTTTCTTGCTCACGATGTTATCCCAGATGCGGTCGATGGCGTGGATATAGGCGGTATCGCCGGTGAGGGCAGCTACATCTGCCATACCAGCATACATATAGGTAGCACGAACGGCATGACCTACAGCCTCGTCCTGCTCCAAAACCGGCTTGTGGCTCTGAGAATATTCCTGTTTGATGGAAGTCTTTCCACGGTAGTCGAGGAAGAATTTAGCCTCTTCGAGATATTTCTTGTTGCCTGTAGCGAGATAGAGTTTGCAGAGTGCCATTTCGGCAATCTGATGTCCCGGTACCACGCAAGCCTGTCCTGGGTTAGGACCTACCTCGCGAACCACACAGTCGGCATAGCGGATAGCGATGTCGAGGAACTTGCGGCTGCCTGTAGCCTGCCAGTGAGCCACGGCACCTTCTACCATGTGGCCGAGGTTGTAGAGCTCATGGCTCAAGTCCTCCTCCATGCTCCAGCGCTTGTCGCCAGCCCAGAAATGAGGATGCTTTGGGTTCTGTGTTCGGGCGGTATAGAGGTATCCGTCAGCCTCCTGAGCAGGAGCAATGATGTCGAGCACGCTGTCGATATATGCCTTGAGTTTCTTGTCAGGGTAGGTCTGGAGTACGTAGCTGGCACCCTCGATGGTCTTGTATGGGTCGGTGTCGTCGAAACTGTAGGGCATCAGTTTGCCTACATCATAGGTGTCGCTAGGATGTGCAGCGCGCTCAAAGTTCTTGTATCTTCCCTCTGATTCGCACTTGCTGAAAGCCAGCGGGATGGTTACCTTGCGAGAGGTTTCGATACGCTGTCCCCAGAACGTATTGTTCCAAACCTTTACTGATGTGAAAGGCACCGGAGTGATAGGATAACCACCCGAGCTCTTGTTCACTTTCTGTGCCGAAGCAGGCATCAATGCCAATGCTGCCAAGGCTGATGTCATCAAAATTTTCTTCATGTATTGCTAGTTTATTTTGTTTATTTTTTGTAAGGGATGTATTCATCCCAGAGTTTCAATGAGTGCAGATAGCCTGAGAAAGGCCATGCCTCTTCGGCGTTCTTGCCCAGAAGCATAAACTGCG